>Ga0065711_1032943_pt1 | contig 26381 bp, 17 predicted proteins | sample Hoacrofraction12_FD_59098 | JGI IMG/M metagenome (GOLD analysis project Ga0065711, IMG submission 59098) | Hoatzin crop microbial communities from Cojedes, Venezuela - Epithelial fraction 12 v2 (version 2) | ecosystem: Host-associated > Birds > Digestive system > Esophagus > Crop | place... | reverse complement strand
TAATTTTCCCAAGAAGCTGGTTGGGCTGACCCAAACAGCCAATCAAATGGGCTGTTCTACACCATGTGATGCCATGCTCAGTATTTAAGTGGGGAGCTGGCTGAGGGAGAGGCTTTTGCTACTCAGGAGCAAGCTGAGCATCAGGTGGTGAGAGCACTGCATGTTGTATTTGCTTCTTATCAGTATTATTTATTGTTGTTTTCTTCTCCCTTTGCCATTCTGTTAAACTATTCTCTTCCCAATGAGTTTTTGCCTTTTTCCCCTCTGATTCTCCTCCCCATCCCACCTGGGAGGGGGAATGAGTGAGAGAGTAACTGCATGGTTCTTTGTTGCAAATTGAGGCACAGCCACAACACCCCCATTTTTCCACCAGTTTCACCTTTAGGCATGAGTTGTTCACCGAATGCCGCCCTAGATGCTGGCAGAGCTGCGGCTGTTGGACTACCACAGGCAGCCTCCCAGAATACACAGTGGAGGACAGAAGAAAGGCACGTGCTCTCTTTCCTCGAGCATGGCCATCTGTACGTGGTCACGAGAAATCCAGATTTTGCAGCTGTTCTGTGATCTCCTGTGGAGGAGGAGCAGAATGCTGTAGATGTGGTTTGTTCCTCTGTTAGGAAGCACGTGTCTTTGTGAGGGGAGTATGTGTGCGAGGCAAATGCACAGAACATCTATCTGATACTGATGAAAATTCCGGCATGCTGCAGGCAGAATTTCGCTTGCTGGTAGCCAAAGATGTTTCCTGTATCAGTTTAACAGCTGGTCTTGTTTTATTGATAATATTATCCCACTTTCCAAAAATTCATGAGGTTGGAGAGCTGACACAATTCTTATTGCATGTTGCACAATGGAGATCATACTTGCAAAGGGAAGTTTATTAACAATTTTTGTTCACTTATTACACCTGTATTATCTATATGCACTAGATTATTTCTGTGTAGACTATAATGCATCCTGTTACACATATTCCCCTTCTCCTGCCTGGACCCTGAACAAAGTGGAGGGAAAAGTTCTTTTTAGAACTAGTCAAGGAGAGGCTATAAGCACCTGAGTGTACACATGTTGTTGTCCAGATATGTGTACCAGCAACTATTCAGCGCTCAGCAGTCTGGATGTCTGTGTCAGGAGTAGTATTTTCCTGCCTTCGGAAAGACTGATGTTACAATACAGCAGTTATTACGGATTGTAAGTGTTATGGCCTTTTGTAAAGGGAAGGGAATTCTGTCAAGGAAACATTTTACAGTTTGGAGATGCAGTGAGATGAAAAATTAAGGAACTATTCTTTCTTATGTGCTTCTGTAAAATCCCATAGACCACATTTTCCTCTGCTGTATTCCCTTAAGCCCATATGGTACGCACCAGAAATTGAAATGGATTTGTATGGGAGGAGACCATGCCACTTGTATCAGTCTCATATCAGGATAGTTACTTATGCAAGAGGAATTCTCTAGTGGTCATTATCAATCAAATAATAATTACTTTGAGTCACCTGAGTACTTGTGTCTGATGCTGTAACAAAACCAGATTGTTACAGATATGGATGTAGTTGACTAGAAAAAATCCCTTACCGTGGCCATTTTGGTATCCCAGGTAAGAAAAAAGAATCCTTTGTCTCCATGATTCTTAACCTGGATTTAGTGTGCTGCAGAGATATTTCTCTGACAGCTTCAATGATAGCAGAAAAAATATGTGGTGGTGCATTAAAAGCTGTAGAGCAAAGGAAGTTTGAGGAACTTAATCAGAGCCTTAGGCAAGAAAAGGATGTGTAACACTGATATGTACATTTTGCTTTTGCTGTAGTTAATGAAAAATGTTATGCCAACACTGGTTTTTGTCCCTTATGGTTTAGCAATGCAGAACCAATCCTTTTTATTCTTTGTGTTTTGTGTTTTTCTTCTCTTAATGTTATTTAATCTGGAAATAAAGATGTTTGATTTCTGTCATTCCCCTTGGCTACTTTGCTTAAAATGGTGGTTAATTGTTTTCACTTTAGAGGAATGGTGCCAGGTTAGAAGGTTTATTATATTTTCATGGATTTTGTTTTAAGATTTCCTTTTTTTATACGCTTCTCCTTGACACCTGTCATAACATTAGGCTTTTCAAACTTAGCCACCATCAGTCTGAGAGGAATTGTTAGTGAATTGTCAGGTTGCCACAAAGACGAAGTTTCTCTTCATTCTCTCCTAGCAGCGCTAATCAAGACAATTCTTGTGCTCAGCACACTGCAGTAAATGCCTCCTGTTATTACACAGGTCATCGGGAAGACTTGAATGAACTGTGTTGGTTTTGTTGGGAGCGACAGATTCTTATGTTCCTAATTTCCTTGTATAACTGCCAACTTCCTTACTGGAATTTTGAGAAAGGGCATTTAGAGAACCATTTCTGTTGTCCAGTGGACTACTTAATACCTCACTCAGCTCGACGAGGTGGGTTTGTTTTTTTTTTTCTTTGAGTACAGATGCTGCTGCTTGTACTCCATGTACTGGTACATTATTGATCAAAGCAGAGAGAACGCACAAGTAACATTTGAACTGAGGTTGTGTGGATGAGAGAAATTAACTGTTGTCAGAAGCTTACTCTTTTCTATTTTAATTTCAAGATATTTAGGATGTTTCCACTGCCACCACCTTAACATTCTGCCAGTCCTCATTTATCTAAGGAATGATTTATGCTTAATATTAATCATCTTTCAGCTTCTAATTGTTTTCGCTAATGTTTCTCTTAGAGTTTTGGGTATTTTTTTTTTATGCTCAAGCTCATTCCCAATTTCCGGATTTGAACAATTCTATTTTCCTACCCTGTTGTCAGTTTCAGTAGGTTACAGTCAAATTTGGTTACAGCTAATTAGAGAAAACTTGTTTCAGCACTTTGAAGATTGTCCTTTCCTTCACGGTATAAACAGTTTTAATTCTGAAGGCCACATTCACCTCTTGTCTAGAGCACTAGGACCGATGAATTGACTGCTCCTGAGGTTATGGTTCCTGACCTGAATAAAAGAGCAATAAATCAAAGTATGTTCACTGGCACTGAAACAGGCTCCAACTGTGTGGAATCAACATGCCAGTTCCAAATTGTAATTTTGCTAAAAATAGCGTAGTTTAACAATTTTGACAGTTGTAAACTTGAAAGATCTAGGCACACTGTCCATCTTGCTGTGTCTCATATGTTCTGTCAACCGTGGATCTTTTGAAAATAAAACCACAAAAATGTTGAACAGCCTTCATTCTTTGCTAGATGTTCCCTCTGCATAAGGAAGAACAAATTTAATAGTGATTTTTCAAAGGTAAAACAGAAGAGTCCTTCTGTGAGTGGTGACTCTGGGATGGGAGGAAGGATAGAATTTTGGATTGGTATCTCCCCTGAGTCACTTCCCTTTCCTGGGTCTGTCTGTGTTTCCAGGAAACAAAAGACAAATTAGTGACTGTGTTAGAGTTCAGTATTTCTTACAGGGGGCACAATGCGACAGCTCCTGTTTCATTCTGTAGTCTGGAGAGCCATGGATGAAATTTTTGCTGTATTTTCTCCTATCAAGACTTATCACCCAATCCATAATTCATCCAAATTCTATTCAGCAAACATTTAAGCCTATGCTTAACACTAGGCACATTATTTCTTCTTCAACTTCCATAGACTGTATGGGCAGGTTAGAGTTAAAACCATATTTAAATGCCAAGATGAATTTGGCAGTAGTTACTTCACACTGATTGAAGATAACTAAGCTTTTAAATCTGTGGTTAAAGTTTGTAGGTAGTGCCAAATTTAACTCTTTAGTTGGCTATTTCCCTGCCAGAAAGGTATGTGTTGTAATGTATTGCTTTAGCGCCATTTAATTGCTCTCTGCCTCACAAAATGCCTGAGGTTGAACCACACTTTGCTTCATCAGAATTCAACACTGCTATTGGTCTGTGGGGAGAAAAACCAGGAATTAGAAGAGACAAGAGCACTGGGGAGCAGTAATCTTTTATTTATGTATAATGCTGTACATTTCCTAACTGTACTGTAAGTTTTCCTTCTAACTCTGACTAATTATGGTGACTGGCATGTGGCATGTGATGGAGCCTCAGGAGAAGTGGGATACATACAGCTGTTCCGATCTGGCACATTACATTCGAGTTTGCAGTTGCTGGCAGGCCAAGCTCTCTTTTTTTGAATGAGCGAAACAGGGATGTTGCAATTTGCTTGAAGTTGTGTTTGTTGCAGAAAAGGAGGCTTGATTAGAGGGAACCGAATTACTTTCTTATTTACCGAGAGGAGTTGTATGCACAGAATGGGAACATGGCTCCAGTAAACTGGTCTCACTGACGTTGCAGAGGTCCTTGCTTGTATCTATCTGTTCCAGCTCTGAATCACCCACATATTGCTTATTCTGTATCATAGTTGGTAAAAAAAAATAATGTTTGGCTAAAAAAGATGATGGCTGTATATAGCATTAATCACTGAAAAATGTATAAATTAACCTAGAGCTATTAAGGTTTGTGGTTTTTGTCGTTGTTCAGAGGAAGGCAAGGAGGAAGCGCATTTTCAAATCATTGCCATTACTTTTTTCAAGGTGCTAAAATACTTCTCATTTTGCAAAGTGCATATTTGCCAACAGTCATATTTGCTTTATCATTATTAATTTTGTGACCTCAGGCAGAAGCCGCCTTAACTTTTAGATGTGTACCTGCAGAAAGTGGTAATGATGTACCAGACTTCCTGCTCTTGAGCCTAGATTTGTACCCTTGTTGCTCAAATTGAAAGTAAGCCAAATAAATTCTTTCCCACTCTTGGGAAATATGTGTTATCCTAAGTGCAAGACTAGGAGAAATGTGTTAATTGTTTGACACTTCATCATTTACATTGCTCATTAAAAGAGATAATGGTGGTGCCACAACTCTTGACCTGACAAAATTTTGTAGATCTCCAAGGTGACCACTGCATTCTTAATATATAGGCAGGACTTTTCAGAAGAGTCTATAAGGATATAGTCCATCTAGCTACAATCCAAGTAAACCTTCCATTGTTTCCAACTGCTTCCCATATGATGATGTCAATACTCACATTTTCAAAGATGAAACTATGGATATACCAGGTCAGGGGACTACAATATTACAGCTGGTGAATACACTATGTCCTCTGTGATGCTGTGCCATTGCTTGGTAATTTTTGTTTTGCTATTAAAAAAGACATCTTAAATACAGCAAAAATAAATATATTCTTTTTGTTTTATTTTCCCTAGGCGTCAAGAAAACCCGTGCTATTTTATTAAATTCTCTTTTGCTGTGAAGCCTTTCTTTAACAGTTCTTTCAAATGGAGCCCAGGGATATCCTTCATCATTTCCTCTATTGGTTTCTTCTCATTGTAAACTTAATGGAAGCACTCAAGCTTGTAGTGAAGAGGAAACCCACAGGCGAGTGACAGAAGCATCATAAGCTTCAGGGAGCTGGTTTAACATGGTTAATTAAAGGGGTGATCAGTTCAGGGCAGCACCAAGTGTGAACGATTGATAGACAGATCTCTACAGTCTCTAGATGAACGCTCTAAACATGAGAAAAGGCCAATCAGCTTGTTGGAGCCTACCCTTATTTATCGGGGCGGGGGGGGGAACCCCACAGCAGCAGCTGCAAATTAGTACAAGAAGCAAACTCATGTGTTTGCCATTTCCTACCTTAAATTTTGGTGCCCTCAGTGTACAGTGCAGTGCATAGTTTATTTGAATGGATTACCTTTGGTTTAGTACGTTAGCTTTGGTTTGGTCTCAGGTTTCAGATCCAAAACAATGGGGGAGGTTGCATCTGAAATTCAACTTGCTTGAATTTAGGCCTGATGAGGTCTAATGTTTTCACCAGGGGAACTTTATGAAAAATCAAGTGTGCTAATGAAATTTGCCATTTACACAAGTTTAGGTGGCATAGACAATAAACAGGAAGATTAGAGTGTTACATGAAAAGAATTGAATGACTTTGAGATGCAGGGTAATAAAGTTAGGGTATGATTCAGTTGAATAAAAATACTAACTCATATGCTCAAGGAGGAATAAAAGAATTCTACAGTAAAGGGCATGCTCCTCAGTTCCCCAAATTAAGACTGAGGTCTCCTTGGCAAACCTGTATCAGTCAGATGCGCCGCTATTACACGTGTGCCGGTGGGTGATCAGACAGTGGTTCCTCTTGACTAGCTACTGAGCCAGTGTGGAGAGAAGACTAAGGCAAATCCTGAAGAGCTCGCAGAAAAGCACAGGTCACATACAAAGTGACTTGCCATGTGAATTCAGCAAACAACTCTGTTCCAGGTTTCTGCGTATCTGCAATCAATGGCAGGAGCCTGAGCTGCTTCCCCAGGGGCTGGCATTGTCCCTACCCCCTCACTCCTGCTGCTTCCCATGTCCTGGCACTGACATCTCTGTATCTGTGGGGTCAGCTGGCTTCAGTCAACTGATCTGGCTAGAAGCTGACCCAACGAAAGAAAGGGGAGAGTTGTTTCCAGCTAGCTGAATGTTCTAATCCAGGTTACCACATAGAGCAAGAGTGCTCGTGATGGCACAGGACAAGTGGTGGGGCTGAGTGATTTGGTGCTGCTTTTGGCAGCCAGACATTTATGCTGGATTAAAGCGACTGCGTAACCAGGGTGCACAAAGACCTTTCATCAACTGTTACACATTTATGAGAGGTTTGCGCTAAGCCTAATGCTAACTAAATCAGTATGTTGGTGTACGTTGTCACGCAGCTGCTGCCGGCCACATCTGAAGCCACTGTTACATGGGGACTCATTTCCCGGTTACTGACTGCACACAAATAGTTTCATCTCTTGGTGTCAGAGGGCTCAGCAAGGCAACAAAATGGGATGAAGTATATTAATTTGTGGCTCACCTGGCCATGCTGCGAGGTTTCTGGTGATTTGCTGCAGGAAGAGACATGTTTCTTGCTTGCGGTTTTGATGGAGTACATCCAGCATATTCGGGAGTTGTGCTCTACTCCCCTTCCTTCCACTCCCCACTACAAAAAGGTTTGAGGAAGGTGGGTTTGCCTGGGGGTCTGTTGGGTTTTTTGTTTGTTTCTCTGTGTGTGTGTGAAGATGACTGCAGTGCTTTGGAGTGTGGTCCAGATCCAAACCTACCCAGGCACAAAAATCACCGGAGATTTCAGGTGCTCATGAATATTCCTGGGATGTGATTTTTGGTTGGTTGGTGTTATCCCTTGGGCAGTTTTGCCGAGTGTTGTTTTTAAAAAAGAGCAATAGGGATTCTTCTCACAGTTCTTTGCTAGATGTAGTGCAGTACAAGGTCACTAGGCTACCACTAGTGCTATTTTTAAATTTATGTTGATTCAGTAATTAATATTAAAGCCAAAAGAGCTAGGACCTAAAAATCACTTCTTAGAACTGCATGTTTTCAAATGCTTGGTCATATATAAGTTTTTGACATTAATTTTTAACATTTCTTTAATTCTGTGTACTAGCTATTTTTTAAGATTTTGGGGTTTTCATGTTAAAACATGAAATGTAACTCTTTGAAGACTACTGTGTCTTTTCAGTTGCTGAGATGCCGTTCATTTCTCCGCTGTATGGAACTTTAACAGATACACAAAAAGTATTTATTCACCTGCACACAAGTCTAGCTAGCCTGCAAAACCGCATTTGTTGCTTATGCAGATGCACTTGAAGTCAGTCATAGGTCTTTTTTAATAGTGAACTGTATCATTTATATACAGTTTATGTATAGTTTATGTTCAGCGGAGTTGTGTATTTATACTTCATTGTACCATATATATGGTATTTTTAGTCCCATAAAGCTTCCAAATAAGGATTTAGTGATTTATGCAGATCACACTTTTTGTTTTCCTGGATTCAGCGTAGTGTAAACACCATGGGGCTTTCAGATCCCAGTGCTGCGACGCATGCCTTTGGCACAGGGTGCACCTGTGAGTTGGGTTTTTACTGGCTAATCTTCCCTTGGGTAGAAGAGCGATGGGTCAGGGAGGAATGAGGAGAAAGGATGACAGTGCTCAGGCTGAAATTTAGCCAGGACACCAACCTTAACAACTGAGTTGTGTAGGAGCTTGCAATTCCTGAGAGCAGAAGCATCTAGTTTTTATAGTTTGCCTAAAAGACAAAGCCTTTGGTATGTCAAGGCTTGTTTTAACACCATGTGGGATTATCAGTACTAACTTAGAAATAAGAATGTCACAAATGAGATCGTTGTCACTTACTAAATACTTCATAACAGAGCCTCAGGGAGTTGAGAAAACTAGAATTTAGTAGCATCGTTGTTCTCTCTTTAAGTAAACTGGCAATAGGTGTTGAAATGCTGCACCCAAAATCACAAAGCACAGTAAGAGACACTATCTGCCTTCTAAAATACCCTCAAAGTGTGATGAAACCTGGGGGGGAAGAAGGGGAGTGTGATTAGACCTCACGTCCTTCAAATGATCACTTGAACTTCCCTTCCCCCTTTTGAAAGTGAGTATGCCGAAAAGAGACTGAAGACTTGTGATTTGTTCAGCTGTGTTTCATTATAACACAGAATAATAAAGCAGCTCTTTAGCAGGAGAAAACACAGATTTTGTGAGAGAGAGAAGGTAAATGAAAGGCTGAAATGCAAATATACTCTGTATCTGTCAGGACAGGATGTCCTCCAGGCTTTCTCTGAAGCCCAGCAGCTTTCCCTGTCCTGCTGAGCGCCACCGGCACAGGCTCTCCACAGGCCCCGCATGGCTTCCTGGGAGAAGGGCAGCTTTCCTCCACGCCTCGGGCCGGCTCGGCGTTGAGCCTCTTCCGCAGCCCGGCATGTGGGCTGCCGCAGTTCACTGGGTGTGAGCCCTGCCTGTGGCAGAGCAGCCCCTTCCCGGCTGAGGAGTGAAGCCCACGGGAGGGTCCCATGGGGGAGGTCAGCAGAGCCTTCCTCCCCTTGCTCTTACTGACCGACATGGGAAGTGCCGTTAAGCACCATCTAATGACTTAACAGACCAAAGGTAGCTCCAGAATGACAAAGAATAGTAACAAGTGCAGTGGTAAGGTCCAGTGTCGGATTTTCACAAGGGTCTTGCTGAAGTGACTGGAACGATGGTGACAATAATGAAAGGCTGAGGCATGAATCTGGAGATGATATTTCCACATGTGATTTCTTTAGGCATTAAGAAAAATTAAAATTAAAACATCCTGGGAGGAATTCAGTGACGTCCAAGAAAATATTTTGAAATACTGGAGGGGAAAACTTGCATTGCGCTGTACATAACAGGCATTTACTGCACAGATCAAGGATCCTTTTTAGTCTGTGCTTTTTCTAGTACTTAAGCTCAAATGGAGAAGTCTTCTGCTCCAGTGCTGTGCAGAGCTTGTGTCCATTCCCAAACCAAATCATTAAGGCTTTAATAAGCAGTGGTAAAGCTCAAAAGCGCACTTGCTATCACTGGAGATAAGTACACTTTTGCAATATTTTGAAAATTATTATATTTTATTATGATGTTTGACCTGAAGGAACTGTGTGTCTGAAAGCTTGTCTGCTTCTCCTAGCTGCATCATTTGGTTTAATGAAGTACATTACCTCTCCTCGCAAGCGAGGTTGCTTGGAAAATAAAAAAGAGACAAGGAAATCCTAGATTTCATTGGGACTGCTACTCTTTTGCCAGTTGTTCATTGCCTTAGGGCTGAATTTTAATGTACTTTTAAATGATCAGAAATAAGGCTTTTTAATTGTCATTAAACCAATTATAGCAGGATGACTCAACAGTCTGGTCAAAATCCTGATGTTTAGAAGAGCCAGTTCCCAGCAAAGGCAGCGGAGGTCCTGCTTTGAGTAAGAACGTAGGAGAAGGTGAAGTATAAAGGGGCTTCTTCCAAGGTCTTACGGTGGAAGGTTTAACTTCAGCACGGTGGGCAGAGAAGGAGGACCAGGTTTTCAGAAGTTTTCTGCCTTTTGGGTGCCAGTCCATTTTGAAAAATCATCAAGGATGTGAAACAACAATTGGCCTGGAGGTCCAGCCTCAGCTGTGTGTGCAGAGCACTTTAATATCTGACCAGACCTAAATCTGAGCTACACTAAGAATTATCAACCTTAAATGACTTGAAATGACTTTCAGCTGGACAGATTAAAAGTCCATTTCCCAGAAAGCTGAGAGTAGTGAAATACCTGCTTTATTTCTAGCCGTGTCTGCATGGCACTGAATTTGTGATTATGACTGGAAGTTACTGGCTTGTGTTGGCCTTATCATTAAAGTCTGACCCGACGGTTGGAATACAAACTAATGAAGTAATTCCAGACTGTATTTAAGTCTACTTCTCATGAGAAGACATTCATATTTCTTCTCCCTTAGTTGCTCTCTGGAGCCAAGAAGGGTGAAGTTCTTGAACAGTGACAGATTGCGCTTTGTCCTCTGAGTGCTTAGGATGGAAGCACATAGACATCTCTCTGAGTGCAAGCTTCCATTTTGATGAATCCATGCTGATCTTTCCATTTGGGTATAGATTTTTGTCTTGTTTAAATGTCTTCTCCCGCTAATACAATACATACTATGTGATCTAAATTTCCTAGTCTCCTGTGACCCGGGCATTGATAAGCACTGCTTGGAACAGAAGATCCCTGCTTCTGTTTGGACAACGAACTGTGGGGGAAAAAAACATGGTGCTTTGGGATTGTTAATTATTAACATTTTTAATTATTTTTTAAAATTATTTACTCTGCTCACTGCCATAATAGCAGCAATGTCCTTACATGGAACAAGCGTGGCTGTAGGGGATTTAAAATGCACTTGGTTTTGCTTTTGAGCTTGACAGCCATTTCTCACTTTCTGTAATAATGACAGTTAGCTAGGGAAAACGAGGAATATTAATAGATTTTGAGAGTTCTGTGTTTCTAGAGCAAAGACAGAAAAAGCTTTAGGAGGAATAAGAAAGGAATAGAAGAATGGATTATTCCTGTTTTCTGGTTTCTGGTTCATTCTTGTTTTCAGTCTTTTATTTATACTGGTTTTCTAAAAGTAAATGTAATAAAAGAAAAAGTCTGCATCGTGATTTATTCTTGCAATTTTCCTAGGCTTGTAGGATTACACCCTCCTCCCTCTCCTTCTCCTTGCAATAACCAGCCACTGTAAATCCAACTATACAACCTTTGAAAATAGAGGGTTTTGCAGAGGAGAACTGAATCAACCTTAAACTTGCATGTTCAAAAAAAAAAAAATACAGACTCAGGAGCGTGGGGCTAGTGAAGCTCTGGAAGTATTTGTAGCATGTTATTGCTAGACTAGAGCTGTCTGAATGTGCTACAACACAGACACTGGCGCTTGGAGCTGATTGTTCCCTTTAAAAAGCGATGCATTTCCCTGGAAGTGTTTGGAGTTTTTGGATATCTTTTTCACATTTTTACTTTCATCTTGGATTTCTCTTTTTTTGTTTTAATGTTGAACTTGTACCTACACTTCATCTGACAGACAAGAGATTGTAGCTGGTTTTCTGAAATGTGTTTGCCACTACCCGAATATGTCTTTCACAAGCCCTATAGTTGTATATTCATCTTATTTCTACTGCAGCACATAAATCCAGCACTAATATTACATTTATCTTCTTCTTCCTTTTTTCTTTTTCTGGTTAAAGAGAAAAGTTGTTGTGTAAAGATACAGTACGCACATTATAGATACTGTGATGTGGTGACACTTGTCACTTTTTTAGTAGGTAGGTAAGTGGAGTTAGAATAAACATTTCTAGAAACATTTTTTATTCTCTTTCGCATTGGTTAGCTTTTAAAAATGTTAATTAGCTTTTTGTTTGGCATTACTGGAATACCAAAAGACATTTACTGAAAATCACTGTCATGGACAGAGTTCTGATGGGATAGTAAGTGGTCTAGATTATTTAATGGGTTCAAACTGTGTACCTTTTGAAAGGCTGGGGGGCAGGGGCAGTTTTTTTATAACTCAGAAGCACTGTGTTTATACCAAAATAGCCTGAATATTCTTCCTCTTTTGTTATAAATTTACAATGTAAAACTGATACGAACAGAAAATGAGTGTATGTACCGCTCCTCAGCAGGGTTCAAGTGAATGTACAGGGCTGATAATATCTACCTAGATGAAGCCAGTATGTTCGTGTTTTGGGTGAGGACTGAAGCATCATATGGTGTTCACTAAAGACTGTTAGTAAACTTCGGAACCTCTAAAATACTATGTTAAATCATCCCCATGTTCACAGAAACTGTGATTATTTCGCAGTTCTTCAGCCTGAGGTGCAGGACGTGGATCACCTAATTCTTTTTAATAGAAAAGTGCCCTGCCACAAAACCACAAGCTGACACTATTTGACAGAAATAAAGAAGCGATTGCATAGATCATGAAGAGTAAACTCATTGCTCAGCTTCAAAGAGTATCCTTGTGAACAGGGCCCGCAGGTCAGTAACCACTTTCTACCCGAGACACGGGTAAGCAACCCATTTTGTTCAGGTGGTCTAAATCAGGAAACAAGTGAGCTGCTAGCATTGGAAAGGGTTTCTTTTTTATGTATTAAGAAATTTTCCTGCTAAAAGTATTCTGATGAGCAATTGAGGTAGTTTCTAAAATGATTGAGTTCTGCTGTGCAGTTAGTACTTGTTAATGGTTGCACCTAAACATCCCTTTCAGGATTTGTTTCCAGTTCCTGAACTGGTAAATACAGACAAGAGTTAAAAACAGGACTGCTTACCTTATTTCTTACCAATATCTGCTAATGTTTTTTCAAGATAAACTGGATTTTTTTTTTTTTACTTGCTTGGAATTCTTTTCCACTGGGAATTTTGTGGCATGATGAAGATAGGCTTTGAAAGATTGAGGAAAAGTGACATGTGATTTTCTGTAGAGGATGCAGAATGTATTAGATTTGTTGGCAAGGTCTGAGGAAAATGTATCTGCAGCATGCCATGGCTCAGTTCTAAAGTTCCTGTATGGTATTGACTCAGTGCAGCTTGTTGCTTTACTACACTAAAATAGAACCTATTTCATAGCGGTCAGAAGAGAAACTGGAAAGAGCTGGAAAGGACTTCTAGCCGTTGATTTGGTGCACTTAATAAGATGCTTTCCAGACAAGTGCAGTAGCTGGTACCTCTTTGCACTTTCTGTGGCCTCCCGTCATCCCCTTCCCATCACGTATATGAGGGACTGTGTACCAGGACTTCTGAGCCACTGGTGTTGGCTTGCTTGTCAGCTCCATTGCAGAGGGGGGTTTGTTGCTGTTTTGTTTTGACTGCACTGGGCTTTGTATCGTAGATAAGGATTACAGTCTTGAATAATTCTTACTACTAATGTCACAAAAATTTTGTAAGACCCAGTAAACACGTCTCTTATCTGGCAGTACTGTGTCACACAGCCCAAGTGTTTTTATATTGATGGACTATGTCAGGAAAATTACAGGAAACCCTGAGCATTCCCCATGGTTCCTCCAACCCCCTGCTCCCCCACCCCAAAAGAGCAAGTGATCTTTTCTTTTGTAATTGCTTGGATTTTTCTGCACATTTCTGCAAAAAATGCTCTGTGTCCTAATGTGCCATTAATATTATGAGGAATTCAGCATGTCGCTGGTTATAGTTCCTATTTCAGGAACTATCCTATAGTTCCTTGGCTGGCATACCCTTATAACAGCATTCATGACCTGTTTCTGTATTTTGTACTCGTGCTCTTCAGAGCAGAGAAATATGTATTTTGTGACAATATTCTATGCCATGGTGCAGTAAAAAAAGAATTTACCTTTTTTGTAGAGCGAGCCCTTGCATTGTAGTGGATCCTCCTTTGGAGGAGAAACCAAGTCGTGTTACCAAATAGAAGAAAACCGGGTGAGGACCCACCCTGGCACATGGCTGACATAAAAAATGAGTAAAGCTTTAAGTTGCCTTCAAATACTTATTTTTCTGAGATGTTTTTCCTATTCCTCATCGCAGGTGAAATATTATAGAAAATACTTAGTGTTTGGAAAAACTTTGCTGGACTTCAGTCAATTGCAATGAAATTTGTTGCTGTTAAAATGTACTCCCAGCATCTATTCTGTTTTCTCCTGATTTCTTTGACATCACTTCTCCTGTTTGAGATCCAAGTGCTGGAATCAGTAGCAATCTACCACTATTTGCAAATGCAAATTTGACTTTACCCTGGTAGTCAGGAGCTGCAGAATGAAAACAACATTCTTTACTCGTCATTAAAGGATTCAGACAGCTTTTAGTTTCCATGATGGTTGTTGGTTTAGAGAGAGAAATGGGGTTTTCACAGGTAAGTGATTTGAAAGGTTAACAACAGAAATGAATCTGGCTGTCGGACCTGTTGTGTCTGAATTGCATGCGATACTTCAGTTAAATGAACTGTCATAAAATATTCAGTTTTCTTTCTGATGGCCTCCTGATCTAGAGGAGCTGCAGTTAGGGACCGTGCTGTGCTAGGAGGTGTGCCTCCTGCCCCTGGCTCTGCCCTGCGGCAGTGTCCCTCCGTGGAGTGGTGAGGTGGCTCCAGGTGTTGGCTGGAAGGACTTTTTCAAGAGGGATGATCTAAGCAGTGGGCTTGTCCCATGACAAATATGGACATCGAGAATCCCAGTGAACAGTTTCTGGAAGACAGTGTACTTCAGAGGAGAAGGTGGCTTAAAGGTGAACTGACTCAGTACAAAGTGTTTTGCTTGAAGAGTGTACCACTTTTTTACCTGAAATACGGAAATCTCAGTGTTTTACCTTGTCTAAATACTGTGTTGCAGAACGTTGATGGGAAAATGTAGTCAACTACTGAAATATTAGAATTTCTCGTGGGGTAAATGTTCAGTTATTTCCTTGATTCAGTTCCTTAGACCTCTTACATAATTAAGTTGCAAGACACCCCTTATATTTTGTGCCTGTTATAAAAGAGGAAAGCGAAATGACCTGCATGGCATCATACAGCGTATTAGTCAGAAGCTTGGATTTACTGACTACAGCCAGCTAGTAAACACAATTTCAGCATAGCAGGGATTTCTGCTTCCAGCGATTTTTTTTCTACTTCACATGTACAGTACAGCTGAATGAAACCAAAGGTGTTTTCACCCAAGCAGTGGATGCTACTGTCCTCCGTGTATATGTCACACAAATGAAGTATGGAGGCGCCCCGTCATTTTCATCCCTCTCCATAACATGCTTGAACTAGACTGTTGACCACCAAAGGAATGTCTTCTGCAGCACACAGTCTCTGTGATTTACTTTCTTCCATTTATCTCTCTTCTTTTTACAATGCACTTGTCCTCATATTTCAGAAATTTGGAACATCTGGGTAATTTTATGTTGCTTTTAACATGACTGTATAAACTCTGGCAAAGTTGAATGGTTAGGTTTTCTACTCTGGTGGCATAGCCTGTGTTGATTACGGCAGTAGCACATCCCTTACATATCCACTGCAGACACCAGAAAAAGCTGCATCAGTTGTCTTCTGGGAAGTCGATCAGCTACCCTTTGTTCTGGGTTGTTCTGGTGGAACCCAGCGTGACCCTTGTGTACTGCACCATCTGGACTCCTTTTGGAGAAGCAAAACATCAGGGTTGGAAGCAGGCTTGGAAGTTTCATCTCATCTTAGGATGTTCCTGAGAAAGATATTTTTATTTTCATTGTCTTGTCCTTTGTGGACTGAGCCATTCAGGCTTGCAGGGATGCCTTCTTGTCAACAGTGAAAGAATATTGAAAATGTGAGGAGCCTAAACACAATAAAATTTAAAACACAATACACACGCCATGTTTGGAAAGTGTAATGTGGGTGGGGGAAATCATGTCCTCCCTGCATGGCCAATCAACTCATTTTTCACTCCGGGCTTGGACATTTCCTCAGAGCCTCATCAGCTTTATTATGGCTCCCTTCCAGCACTGTCAGATTCTGAGAGCTTGGAGAGCTTTCTGTGCAGGAGCCCCAAGAATCTTCAGGCAATTTTCAGTTCTGGGTCTTAGTGTGCTGTCCACCTCAGAAATCCAAGGGTCCCTGAAGGAGGAGTGAGTTTCTGGAGACTAGGATGTGACAGATAACCGAAGTCCAGTTTCTCATTCTTGCGTTGTTCCTCACCATCTTCCAAAGGGAATGAAACTCTGTCTCACCTTACCCCTGAGAGGAAGATAAAATGTTACAAAAGAAAAAGAGGCTGTGGTGCACTGATACTGAAGGTTGTATTCCGTGCTGTTATGGGCAGGATGGAGCTTAGACAACTTGCAGGAAGCCAGCTCTTCTCAAAGCTAGTGGCTGAATCCTTCCTTCCCTACAGTCATCAAACGGGATTTACAGATCTGTTCTCTAGTTCAGGGTAACTTCTTGGAGGTTGGGTTTTTTATTTTAATTGGGTTGGGTGTTTTTGAAACACAACACTTCTTACTTTGTCTCCTGTGGAGTTCTGATTTTATTCTGAATTCCTGTGCAGGTTGCTGGAAGCAAAGTATTCTCAGAAGGGGTATTCTCCTCTATCTGTTCTTGTAACTTTATTGATTGAGTCTGTCCTTCAACCAGCCTGGACACTATAACCGCATTCTGCTTCCTGCATAATACTTCCTGATGCGCTAACAGCAGGTAGTAGGCTAGGTATGTGCTTTGTAACTGCATCTTAAACTTACTGAAAGTTATTAAACTTCAGATATTGGGGGAAAAGTGTTTCAGTCGCAATGTACTGATATTTTGCTGTGCAATATCAGAAGTTGTACTACAGTATCCTTAGAAAGAGATACAGATAGGAGCCTCCCAATGGCTGGTAGTTAATCTCGTTCCTTCCCTCTCTTGGTCATACATAGCTAGGCCATCTGAAAACAAATCTTACACATGCATTGTGTGTTCTTTTCTTGTACACAGAGCTTCAAACCTCCCTGTACTCACATGCATTGTGTTCATGGTGTGCTGGTGAGTCTCTGGTGCCATGGATGTGGGCTGAGAACAGTCTTTGCCCCTGAAGCAAAACATCCGTTGAAAAACTGGTTTAGGGCTTCAGGACTTGACCTTAGTTATGTAGATCTTGCCTTGGTACTGCTAGAGAGCCTGGAACAGCTGTGCCTGGGGCTTTAAATGAAACACAACAAGAAACAATCCTTCCTAATCCTGCGGTGCAGGGGAATAAGTAAGCGGATGTTTGAAGCTGCCATTTCTCCTACCAGGACTTAATATCTGAAGGTTATTTCAGAAAATGTTTCCATTTTACCACTAGGAACTTTTGCTTTTTCTGTTCCTTGTTCCTTCCCTTCCCTCACCCTCCTCCCCACCTGAGGGACAGGAATATATGAATAGTATCATTCATAAGTGTTTCACCAGAATTCGTTAGAGCAAGGCTGAAGGTTTCATTATTCTTTAAGGGTACATTAATAAAACTACTGTACGCTTGGGTTTTTTAATACTATATGAATTATTCTGATAGTCAGTTTGCAAAGCCAACATATCAATCATTAAATTAAAAATGTAGTAATACAAATTAGTATGATTCAGGAGCTGTAGAACATGTGGAACAATATACTCTCTGTCTGGAAACTAATGCAGATCTGTCCTTCAAATGAGAAAAGATAGCAAGCAGGGAAATGCAAAAAATAACAGTGAAATTATCCAGCACTCCATAAAAACATCTGTTTCCGCGTATCAGATACTGTCATGCATGTTTTGTACAGATCTCTATTATCCTTTTAGTAAATATCATAGCAATCTTTAATGATCAACCGTAATGTTTGTTTGCAGGGTGAGGTGTCATTTGTGAATCTCCTGACATGGTGCTTATATCTAAGGAGGAGGCAGCAGCACAGAAAAATCAAAACACATCTCCCCACAATTACTGCTTTTATTTGCATGACAGAAGATGCAAACAAAATATTTTGCAGTAAACATGTTGCTAACTTACTACTTCATGAAGTAATGTCTCACAGAAGGTTGCATCAGTCCTGTAAGCCTAATCTAGCCTGCCCTTGAGGCTGCTGGTGCTCTGGGGAGAGACACTGTATCTGCTCCATTTATGTGGGGAGCGAGAAATTATTTTACCCTTAATATATGTGAGAGACTAGATGGAGTACTCAGGACAGCTTGCTTTTTCACTTGCCTGAGCAGAAAGTTCTTCTTAAACATCTTTTTTCCTTCCTCTGCTGATTCTGTGAAAGCTGTGTGGCTGTGAATAACGTGTTGGATGTTTGAAGTAGTCCAGCGAATGTGAGATAATGAAGTTGTGGCTAAGGTGCAGGCTATTTTCAATGGCAAGCCTTTGCCTGTGGATTTTTCTCCTTTCTGAATTATGTTTCAGCCAAGCTGCTTTAAAGCAGCCTGCCTACACTACAGATAAAACCGTGCTATGCATAGCTAGGTCTGATGTGCTTATCCAGTACAGTCTGCTTACCCCAGTTGTGTCCACGGAGCGTTCGTCCTAGCACATCCAGTGTCAGCGTTGGTGCCCGTCAGCAGTAATTGCCTGGAGCAGCCAAGCCGGTGTCAGAGCGTTCCTGGCGACTCTGGCTGCCGTGCTTGCTGGGGCTGGAACTGCCAGCACTCTTTGTGCAGTACCACCCTTTTCAATATGTACTGCTCAGTGAAATTCCTGTCTTAATTCTGCCGCACAAGCACAGTCAAGAATACTAGCAGAAGAAAACAGACTTAAAAAAACTGTTCACAGCCAGGACAACATGTTAATGATCCGTTATAGACTCACCACCTGCATGACACAAGGTGTGTCTGACCTGTCCGGGTTCAACTGTGTACAGCCTTATGAACTTGTTAGAAATATCTGCAGTCTTAAAATATGAGATGCAACTAATTATTCAGGTTTTCTGCTAACCACAGATTTAAAATCCCTGGGTATTTCTCATCTCTGGTCCTTTCAGGGCTGTGATTTTGATGCTGCCAGTGAGGATTGCCGAGGTAAAAGCTGTTTGTTCTTGTTTGCTCCTTAACTGTGCTATATAAGATGCATGAAATATCACAGTGGCGGGATAAAGGCAATAATTGTTTCTAATAATGAAACTGTTCTGAAAGGGAAGACCTAGATTTCTTACTGAGATAGCGTGTTGAAGTATTTGCATAGTAACTGGGCTATAATTACAGATTCATCTCCTTTATGTCTCTTAGCTCTCAGGCTTAAGTAACCAGATCTTCAGAGCAGTCGCTCTTTTTCCTGGGAGGCTGGGTGTCAGGCAGCATATGTTAAGGCTGTGTGCAGTGGTACACTGACTGAGAGTAATGAGTGTTGATAAACTGTTTACTGAAGCTGGCTGAAAGTCAGAATTTGTGTATTGTGGGGTTTTTAGTAGTTCAGAAACATTTCCATTTCAACCAGTGGAATATATTGTTGGGATTCCTCAGAAATTTTAATTTCTAGGATGAAAGCTTAATTGTGACTTTTTTAATTTTGCAATTTTGAGTCGAATTTTTTGTTCATTTTATATTTTATTAGTTTTACAAAACAGCAGTGGCCTTTGAAAACATACCAACACAAAATAGTCAAAACTTTCTGGTTTTGCTTTATTTAAAATTCATTAACATCAGCTGTTACTTAGACCCCTCTGATAAAACCTCTCCTCTAGACGGCAGCCTGGTGAAAGAGCTCAGCCCCATGACACAAAGAGCTTGCTGGAGTGATGTGGCGTAGTGAAGCACTGACAGTCTTGTACTTGTGATACAGAAGGTGTTGCCAGGCAATGCTGCTGCACAGACCCTTTTAGTTTCTTCTTATTGGCGTACTGGTGAGTTTTTGGTCCTGCTAAAAAGAAACCATCAACTTTTGTCTATACAAGATTCTGGATAAAAGGAGTTAGGTAGAAGAGTCTTTGTCCCAACTCAAATTAAGTTCTGTTCTGGGTCTGGAGTTGGTCCTCGAGAACCGAGAGCAGACCGTGAACTGAAAATCCCAGAAGATGGGATTGTTTGGGGGATTATTCTGTACAAGAGTATTTGCAGCCTCTGTGGCACTAACTTTATTCTCCCAGGGATACCAACCTGCAAAGCTCAGATATTTTTCCCACTCTGCAGAGGGATTGCTCAGAAAAAGGGGTAGTAGCATGAACTTGAGAAGCAGAAATTCTGTGTCAAGGTGACTGTGAGGGTAGTTCTTTCCTTTTCGGTGTGTGCCAGCACACAAACAACCTCTCTGGAGACACCAAGAGCATTTTTGTTTCCTACTTATAGTCTGAAGTAGTTTGTGCATTTGTAAGGGGTGCAGAGCTTGGTTACAAAGGGGACTTTTTATCCTGTTGTACTATCTGTGCCTGTTACGTTTTAAAATATTCCTAGAATTAGTTGCTTCATGCATCTGAAAAGTTGGCATTGCCTCAGTTTATATAAACTCATTATTACCACATTAGTAAAGGTATAATTCTTTCCCTCTTCTCTGTCTCTAGACACCAGTTGTCTGTCTTTCTCCTTCAGTCTGTTACCAGGGCAAATAGCTTTCCTCCCTGAACAGCGTCTGCTTTGTTATTGATTATCTGTTCACTCCTGCCTGTAACAAACTTGGCTTTTTCACAGGTGAGCTGAGATGATCTTGGCAGGTCTCAAGATACTTGATGCGCTTCCCTCCTTGAAAGGGGGGATTCCACTGAAAGCAAAAGTCCAATGTGGTTGCTGTACTTTATCTCCAAAATTGAATTAATCTTTGTGGTGTTTTTTTCAGTGTAGATGTGGTGGTACCAGCTTTGATTCCATCTTGTCTGTTGTGAAATAGTATTCACTGCTAGAAAATAATAAAATAGCTAACCAGCCCTTCATTAAATGGTATGGTTTGACATAAGGGTGATTGATGGAATATCGTAACTAATGATGAACCAAAAAAGCGAGATGTTCACTTGAGACATTTGGGATGAGGCAGGTGGAGGTATCCTTTCTGTATGTTGTGGCTGTAGCTGAAATAGAAGGCTTGCCATATGTAACAAAGGAGAATACGGAAAAAAAATATGATAGATTTCATGCCTAAGAACCATTTTAAAAATATGAGAAGCTTTCAAAATCACTAATTAAACAATGTTGGAAACCAAATAAATGTCACAGAGTTTGATAAAACGTGTGTATTGTTTCTTGCTTAGAAGAAGTAAAGAGGAACGACCAGGAAGCTATAGGCAAATTGGCCTGATATTGATCCTGTGTAAAGTAACAAAACATTTCATTCAGGAGCTCATCAGCAAGGCTTGGCAGCTAAAAAATTAATTAATACTAACGTAGTGATTTGGAAATACAGACCTGGTCAGACAGATGCTTAGTATCTTTTTTTTTTTTTAGTGGATTATGGACAGGTTGATAAAGGCAAATTGACTGACGTTGTGTGCTTGAACTTCAGAACTTAATACTGCATGACATTTTGATTCAAAGGCTTGGATTTAGTTGGTTGTCTTTAAAAATTGATTCATTGGTAGATCTCAAAAGATAGTTGTGAAGAGAGAGAGATGAGTGAGCAGTACTCTTTTGGTAGGACCAGTAGGGGACTGAGTTGTGGTCTAACATTTAATATTATCAGTGATTTTAATTGTCAATGCATTTGTTTTGCAAAGCTTGAAGGCTTTGCTAGTATTGGTGGAGTAGTAAGAAAAGAGAAGACAAGTTGCTTTTATTGAGTTATCCAAGTCTGTTTGTCAGTTGATCACAATTGCAAAGGGCTGTCTTTAATAAAACCAATGCAAGATAACTTGTTTGGGAACAATGTGCGTAGACTCCGTGACCTGAAGTTTTTGAACGTACTTGGGTGAGGTTCAAGGGGCTGCCATAAGAAAGCCCCTGAACATGAGCTCTCAGTACAGTGCTGGGGCTGAAAGAAAACAAGTTCTTTTAGATACATGAAGAAAATGTTTAAAATGTAAGTGGGAAAGTGATCTTGCTTCTGGTAAAGCCTTACCAAGATTGTCATTAGAATTTTTGTGCCTTGTCCTCATGTCAGAGCTTCAAGGGATACAGAAATACAGAGAAGAGTTTTTAAATGGGGTCCTGGGATTAAATGTTCCTGGGATTGGAGGGGAAGTTTACATGGAGTTTATAATTTGGTTAATTGAAGAGGATACTGAGAAATCATGTGGCTGTTGCATGGAAGTAGATAAGAGGAGGAGGTGGAGATGGGATACGAACAAGATGGACCAGTGCCTGGACATTGCAAGCATGTTCCTGAGCAGGTTCTCTTTTTTATTGTATTCATATGATTAGTGCAGACTGGCTACCAGATTTGGACTGGAATACATTTTCTTCCACGATTTTCTGTTTATTGGACCTTGTGGGGATTTTTGTCTTTTTCTGCAGCATAGGTATATTCCATCTGTTGGGGCCATGTCTGCTTCGTAGGCTCAAGCCTCGGTCTCTCCTTTACCTATTGTGCACATTTCAGTAAATTTAGAACAGAAGTATTCTGCATAACTTAAGATGGTGGGCTGGACAAAATTTAACAACCTGAAACGCAGAGAAGAGCCAACAAAACACATGACGTAGCATTTGGTTCTGTGAAGACTTAGATTCCATGAAAGATCACCCCTGGTAATGCACCACAGAGACCTGAATAATTGTGTGTGAGTTACATCACTTGGCAGCGCTAAAAATGGATGTGTTTGGTGCAATTCAGGCCAAATCATTGGGATCCATCGCTGTTGTAAAGACATTAAGTTCTATGCCCTTGTATTTTGGATTCTGTGTTACACGAAAGGTCAGACCAGACATTTTCAAGAGTCCCTTCTGGCTGAATCCATCTCTGAGTTTGGCATGCCTTTGAATGATGTGGAAGTAACAAATACTCTAACAGACCTTGAACTGATTTCTTATTTACATACCAAGGAATTCAATATAAAAGAGAATAGGTTTGAACAAGATAAAAAAAACCCTGCTTTAATACATGTGCCATATGGCTCAGTGCTATTTAGAACTCCTTCAGATAGCTCTGAAATAGCTGGTTTCAAGAAGTGTCTACAAGGATGTGAGCTCAGATCCCTCGGGCGACGTAGCTGTGACAGCATGGCGTCCATCCGAGCTGGTCAGCCTCCCCTTGCGGGGTGCGCTTGCGGGATGGGCGGCCGCTGTGTGAGCCCGAGTTGTGTGATGCAGATGAGAGACACTTTAATGTCAAGAACTATCATCTGTCATTTGAGGATATCAAAGCATCTAGATTGTATTAATAGAGTCTTCTTCATGTAATGAGGGGAGCAGAGGGGCAATGGATAGTAATATTTCAATGTCAGGAAAAAACGGAGGCAAGGGAGGTTCATCAGCCATTGAGTATTTTAGCAGTGTAAAACATACTTAGGTGGTTTTTATGTTACTGCAGCAGAAGCATGAGCAAAGGATGGATTTAGTATGTGTATACGGTAGTCAGCCCATAGAGCTTTTAGTGCTTTGTGCCAAAAATGCACTTTCAAAAACATCTCAGTAGGAACACAAACAATAAGCTACTACAATGGGTAAGTACTGTGCATTTCGAAATGAGTGCTCAAACCAAAGAACGCATGTATTCAGCCGATAGACTACAACAGTTCCAGTGGATAAGCAAATTTTTTTTTTTTTGGGGGGGGGATGACACACCCCCACACATACACAACACGGAAATAAACTAAATATAGTGGTTACGTATATTAATGACTGAACTGACTGACATGTGATAACATAGTGCTATTAATGTGTCTCAACACAAGTTTAATACTACAATGAAATGGTAGGCAAACCCCTACATTTAAACAACATTAAGGACAATGAATAAAACCCACAAGAGCAAGGGATTTTAGAGTGAAGGCGGGGAGGCTGTAATTAGCTACATGTAAGCAGTGCAGCAAAACAATGTGCAATAGGTAGCATTTTTCCTGGTTGTCCTGCTCCATCAAATGCATTAAAATTTTAGCAGTATTAGAGCATGCAAGTGAGCTAGGATATACTTTAAACCATAAATTTGTCTTCACTCACATTTGTAGTTCAAATCTGAACTGGAAGCATCATAGGTTTTGAGGGTTTTTTGAAGTAGAACAAATATCCTCTTTATATTTTCTTCTGTGCATTTTATTTCCGTTTTTGATGTGCCTAGGGAAGATGACAAGATTAAATCCCCTTCACTGAAGGAATTAAATTGTGGATGTATTTAATTACTTCCTATTAACTGGCCCATGTGTGAAGGTTTTTGTAGCCAGGGTAATGCCATTTCAAAATGGGGCATGCTGAAACTTCCATCTCTGGAAGAACTGAACCAGATTACGAACAGCCCACCGTGCAGACACAGATCAAAAAAATTCTTGATGCGTAGCCCAAATATTTGTCTCTTAGGTTAGTTCATGCATTTTCCTTTTTTTCCGTGTGTGTTTGTAAATCTGAGAAAGGGACCCGCAAATGCCAGTTGCTAGGATCTGTCAGATCTTGTGTCAACACCTGTTTTCTCAGGAGGAAAAACTCAGCCACAGTAATTAGAAGCTTGAAAATTAAATATTTGCAAAACAGTCCACACCTACTGTATAATCAAGAAAAGAATTCAGATCTCCAGGAACCTGCCAGTGCTCTGCTCATTAGATTGTGATGTCTCCATGTGATTTGTCTTGGTTGCTTCTGGGCTTTTTTAAAGTATTTTTTTCCTAAATGTAGTGGTGGGATCAGCTAACTTTCATCATAATATGTTTTTATTTCTCACAGAAAGCAGAATATATAATCTAGCATCGTGGATCAGGCAGGTGGAATATAAAATGTGTCCCTCTCCAGCAATTTGTGGAGGATTATAACCTAACATTTGTACAAGCGAATACGGTTAGTTCTTGAGGTCGGGCAGCAGTAACTTACAGTAAATTGCTGCTGGCATTTGTGTGGTTCCTTACAGCATCCACTCATCTGGGCCTCTTTGTAATCTATTAATGTTCACTAAACTTAATACAGTATAAACTTCTACCTGAAATGACAGTGTACTTGTGTAATGCTCTTCCTTCATGTCTCGTGAGTTGTTCTACTATAAGCAGATACATGTTATTTATGTATTTCTAGAAGTCTAAACGCAAATTGCTATTGGTAACTAGACCCCGAATTCTCTGCGCAGCTTTCTGGAACCTGGGGGCAGGTGAGCCACTAGCACAAGTCCAGGAGAGAAAATACTGTTTGCTCTTGGAGAGGGCTAAGCCCAGCACATCTAAGAGGGCTCCAGAAACATGCTGGAAGTGTTCCAGCTGCAAGTGGGTGCTTGGTTCATTCGATCAGACTCAAGAGGCGTGTAGTGCAACTGTCAGGTACAAATCTCTAGCTGTCCCACTCTACAGATCCATCACTATTGCATGCTGCTGGTTGCTAACGCAGCTGCCGCTGCACGCAGTGGTACCTTGTCTAGCGAGAACATCACTGTGCTTAACCCCTGAGCAGGTCTCTGGTTTTTGAAGACACTGGTTTTGGTTTATGCCTTATTTGGCTTCATCTCCCTTACTTCCCTTCTACAGGAGTGAACTCAGGTGTTTTCCTTCGGTATGGTATAGAAAAGCAGGCAGATGCTGCTTCCGCTCGTGTGTAGATCTCCTGAGTACCTGGTGCAGAAAACTCTGTAAATAAATAGCATTGACTTTTCAGAAGCAGTTGATGTTTGTGCAGCTCTCCTTCTGCAGAAGTTCAGTGAGACTCTTTACCAAAGACTGAGCATAATGGTAATTCTACCTGGGAGAAACAGAGTCATGTTCTGGAATATGTATGTCCGTGTTTGTTTTTTTTTTCCCAGAATCCTTAAATTGGATTACAATTACAGAATTCCAGGTTTTAAGACTGCGTGGCTTGTTTTCAGCTTTGTCAGGATATAGTAATAAGAATAATTATTTGTTACTCAGTAGTAACAATTAACATAAAAGCTATTGTTCAATGATTTATAAGTAATAATTAATTTTTTTCTCAGCGAGTCATATATTACACCTGTCTATGCTTGTGAGTTTTCACTTGTGCCAGTGGCAGCACCCAGAGGCAGTGTGATTTCCTGATTTTTCAATAGTTAGTGCAACACATTGCCAGTATAAGTGGTGTTCTGTAATGTCTTTTGTAGGGGATTGTAATCTCTTTTTAAGGGTCAGATTTTTCCTTCAGATATGCCTGTGTAGTTCTTGCCGAAGTGAGCATCAGCATCTAACTTTGGAGTTTTGCACCAATGCCCCCACTTGCCATTTCAGTAAAGCTCTTTCAGAATCCATACATGAGAGCAAGGTTTGGTTTGAAGACTGTTCTATTCAGAACAAATGGTAGGCAGCTTTGATGAGTGCAGCCACCTTAGCTGCAGTTGTATTATGTTTCACTTTTTTATTTCTGAAAAGAAATAAGACTATTTGAATTAAAATGCTCCCAACAGTTCATGTATAAGCTCATGGATAGTATCTACAACGGTCAGCTTTGCATCGGTTGTTTGAAGGCTGTGGTGAAGCATGCAGTCGTGCTGTTGGCAGGGGAGGGGTGAAGCTGGTACAGCAGTGGGGTGCTGCCTGTGCCTGGGAGCCTTGAAGTCCAGCTCACTCTGGAATCTCTCTTTTTTTTTTTTTTTTTTTTTTTTTTTT
>Ga0065711_1032944_pt1 | contig 26383 bp, 15 predicted proteins | sample Hoacrofraction12_FD_59098 | JGI IMG/M metagenome (GOLD analysis project Ga0065711, IMG submission 59098) | Hoatzin crop microbial communities from Cojedes, Venezuela - Epithelial fraction 12 v2 (version 2) | ecosystem: Host-associated > Birds > Digestive system > Esophagus > Crop | place... | reverse complement strand
TTTTTTTTTTTTTTTTTTTTTTTTTTTTTTTTCTTTTTTTTTTTTTTTTTTTTTTTTTTTTTTTTTTTTTTTTTTGTCCTGCTTCGTTCATCTCCGGCTGACTCTCTCACGGGAGAGCAGAACTCCACACTCGCTTTGTACTTATTTATTTGTCATTCACACAGAGGTTTCACACACAGCCATACAATCTTTCCAATGTGCTAGGATACATCCTAAGAGGTTTTCTTTAAAATACCGCTGCTTTGCTGTCCCCCCACTTTACTGTTTCTGTACTTCTGTTGTCTTTCCACTGATTATTTTAACAACTTTAACCTGTCATCCCCTTCTGTCCTGCTCTGACCACGTTCCACAAATGTCACAATTAATATTCTAGTTGCAGAAAAAAAACCCCAATATATAAGAAAAAGAGGTTCATGGTAAAATGCACAGATTTTCAAGTTTGGTGGTGTTTTGTTTGTTTGTTTTTTCCACCCCCACTTTACAACCGTACCGCCTTTCAGTCACTCATTCATTCACCAGTTAATTCACATTAACACTCATTCACTCTCAACTGCTGGTTTTACGATGCCTAACGGTATGTTAATGAGCCAGTATCCGAGATATCCGATATTCAAGTTCAGTACCAACAAATCCAAATCGCCAGAAGTACAACTTAAGCGGGTTTCCTAAGTGTACCAATACCAGAAGAACGTTATTACAGAAGTACAAAGCTTAACTCGTGCTTGTACCAACGTACCAAAACGTACACCCTCAGGCACTAGTAGCCTGGTATACAGTGCTCAGCATAGGACGTCTCCTACGACTTACGAGAACTCTCCAAATGACCGGTCTCACATTTCAAAACAGAGAAAGAAAGGAAAGGAAAAAAAGTATACCTTTACTCCTTTAGATGGTCCTTGTCTGCTCCCACAGAGATCCGAGTGAGTCGAGGAGTCCCTCCGGGGAATCCCGGGGGTACCCCAGGGAGTCCTGTTCTCAGCGGGTCCTGCAGCCAAGCAGAGTGGGTCCCAGCTGGGGTGCCAGAAACGATGCCGTGAAAAGCCGGAGTTGAAGACTCAATAGTGAGAGGGCTATTAAGCAGATATTCTTTATTGCGGCGCCAGGCACACAGGGGATCTCTCCCCCAAACGTGCATGCCAAACATCCTGTCATTTCAGGTTAAATACAATCACAATACACATATTCATTGTATTTCCGAGAAATGCTTAGCATATTCATGACTTTTCCAAGAACTAATTAGCATACGCTAATATCTTTCACGCATGTCTGTTAGCATCCTCAGGTGGTCTTTGGGGGTCTCAAGATGAAGGCTTATACTCCTCATCACAGTGGCCTCTGGTTGACCTTTGTTTCTGCACAGACTCAGTTCTGAGATTACGTATACCGTGTCCTTCCAGGTTGTTTTGCTCCGGTCTTGTTGCCCTCTTGGTTCCTCTTTATCTCTGTAGCTTGGTACATCTGCCTTCCCAAGGCTGAGCTGTCTGAGGTAGAATTATTTAGGAGCCTCTCTATCTTAGAGCTTTCCTGTCTTCTCAAAACAGCAAGGATCTAGTTCAGTTTAATTACAATCACTCTGGTAAGTGGAAATTTTACGTTTACATGTATAAGTTCCTAGCAAGGACCACCAGTGTGAGCAAACATCAGAAAAATGAAATCTCATAGGAAAGCATCTGAACTTGTGCACACATTTTACATGTTCATGATGGAAACCAGACTTTTTGTGAAAATACGTGCAAATCATAGTATCAAGCCAGCAATAACTTACACACAATGATGATTTGTGTATTTTATATTTAAATACTTTAAAGCAGTTGTGATGCTACTACCAGTATTAAAGGTTTTTTTAGTTACTTCTGAGGGAAATATGGATACATCTCAGAAATCACAGCAACCTCTTCACAAACAACATATTGGGGTTCACCTCCTGCATGACTGTTAGCAATTAGCCCCATGATTATCTTTGTGATTAATAAGACAGTTAGATTTCAACACTTTACATGGGAAATTGTCCACATGGCCCCTCTTCAGGCTGACAAGGGTTACAATGATAAATCTTCAGGCATGCATGTGAAGACACATATCGTCAGCTAAAAACTGCAAGATTAAAGGACTGGAGAGTTAAATTTCAAACACTACACAGTCTGTTTAATTGAGAGTAAAGGTGTTTACTAATTTAGTATAATTAAAAAAGAAGAAAGAATAAGGAAAAAGACCAATAAATATTTCAGAGCTATCGTGACTTTCATTTCCTACTGGGATTTATGGGCTAATTCCAAAGGTGGAATAAATCAGGATAGTCATAACTTTCCTTCTGTCCAAAACACCAGCTTGGCCTGTCTCTCTAGTACCTGGTGTTCTGGGGAAAACATTAAGCTGTTCATGCATTCCCTTCCTGCAGAAGTGGCTGGAATTCAAACTCTGATGGTCCCTGCCCTGGTTTAACCCTAGCCAGTAACTAAGCACCACGCAGCTGCTCGCTCACTCAGTGGTATGGGGGAAAGAATTGGAAGGGTAAAAGTGAGAAAACTTGTGGGTTGAGATAGTTTAATTGGTGAAGCAAAAGCCGTGAGCAAAAGCAAAGCAAACCAAGGAATTCTTTCACAACTTCCCATCAGCAGGCAGGTGTTCAGCCATCTCCAGGAAAGCAGAGCTCCATCACACCTAATAGTGACTTGGGAAGACAAATGCCATCTCCCTGAATGCCCCTACTTCCTTCTTTTTCCCCCAGCTTTATGTATTGAACATGACGTCATATGGCATGGAATATCCCTTTGGTCAGTTGGGGACAGCTGTCTCAGCTGTGTCCCCTCCCAACTTCTTGTGTCCTCCCAGCCTTGACTTTGTGTAAACTCTGCTCAGCAATAAGACCCCTGTATTATCAACACTGTTTTCATCATGAATCCAAATCACAACCTCATACTAGTTACTATGAAGACAATTAACTCTACCCTAGTCAAAACTAGCACAGTCCCATTGTGAAATCCTAGTTTTCTGAAAGGGAAAATTTCATGGTAAAGTGTAGATCAAACACATTAAAAAAAACCCAAAACATATCAACAGAATCTGATGAAAACTTCTGCAGCTTTTGGAGTCAGCTCACCCGCTGTGCTTTCCTCCCGACCAAGCTCCTTGCTACAAAGCCCTAGCTGTAGGTCTTGTTCAACAGCTGGGGAAGACATGGCCGAGTGAGAGGCAGCTTGTTTCTCATCTCTTTATCTAGGAAACAGAGGCTTTGTCACAACCTTCCTGCATCTTTCTTCATAGTATGGCCTTTCCTATCCAAAGTCTCATCCAGTTTCCTGCTACCTCTGTCTCAATTTCAGCACTTTCCTCTGTAGACTTAAGCAAATACAATTGCTTCGTACTCACCATGAAGACTGTTTTTGTAACTGGTCACTCTGGTCTTCTACAAGGTCTCCTTCTTTAAATATACACAGCCTGTCTTGCTTATCTTCACTTCCAATGTCTTTCACAAGCACTCCACTCACATTTACTGCCAAAATTCTCACTCTTTCTTCCAATCAGCCTCTTGATTTGTTATATCCAACACTTATGTACTTTTTTTCATATTTGGGGGCATCTACCTAGCAGTGACAAGTTGCCGCTCTTCATCCCCCACCTTTACCCTTTATAGCTGTTCAAAATTCCATATACTGCCTATTCCTATTCCTCTATCGTGCTGCCATAAACATCAGGTTCATACTTCTCTGTGCAAGCCTCTGCATTGTTTATATAGCCTCAAGTCCAGTGACAGCCAATGGCTGGGAACAGATCTCCCTGGCACTAGAGCACTACACAAAAAAACCTGACCCGTCTCCACATTCTCCTTGTTTGCTGTGTTATTTACTCTGACTTTTCCCAGTGAACAAGGTTTCACAGTCCACACTATGAATTCACAAGCCAAAGTGTGAATGAGAAGATTTGATATGTCAGTTTCAAGCCATGTATTGTAACTGCTATCTATTTCAAAGTCTTTAAATTAAGTTTATTTTCCTGACAAACTGAGGGGAAAAAAAAATTGATGGCAACCTAAGAATTGCTGAGTAGTCGCGCTGTACTTTTAAGCTGAATCCGTAATATTCAATGCTGAATAGAAATCCTTTGCAGGGATGAAATATCAGCATGAGAGGCAGAAATGTTTAGAACAGCCAACATGTTTCCACACTTGCAATGACAACTCTTCAATGCAGGCTTCCAAAATGGCTCTTCAGTGAAACGTTTGCGATTCAGAGAAGATATGGTAAAATACAGCAGAGTTCTGCTTCAGCTGGTTTGGAAAGAGAACAAGACTTTCTGAGGACAAATTAATGTTTTCAAGAATATCTGGGCTTATAGTGCTATTCTGAATGGGAATCGACCAATCGAGATGCTCTATGCATGTAACACATGCTGCCAGGCCAAGCTCTGGGTAGGTAATCACCTCATCTTAACTAATGACACCCCACAGAATGCTTCACTACTGTGGCTACACTGGTGCCCTTCTAGCAGAGCTTCCTCTCATGCCTCTTCACAGGACTGTGCTGAGCATCTGAGATCAGTCTCCAGGTGTTTGCATCAAAACTAAGAATTTCTTTGGGTACCCTTCCTCTTTGCAATTATTGATCTGTGTGCTAATAGTAAGCCTTTAGAAGAAGAGATACAGCTGTCTTAGGACCTCAGAGTTAATTTATCACCATCTAACACTGATTATCTTTCTCATAGTCGGTATCAGCATACAAAAACATGAGCATAAACATTTAGAAATTGAACACTGGCATGCTAAGCTATAGTGTCAATAGCTATTCTCACAGTACTGAAATAAAAGGTTCATTCTGGTAAGTGTTCCATTTTGTGACCTTTAAGATGAGCTTTGCAGAGACTGCTTTTATTACACAGTATTTCTTTTTACTTCTGTCTCTTCTTAGAGGCATATATCTTTGAATAGAAATGAAAGATGCCCATCCATGCATCAGCAAGCTCAGAAAGCCTCTTTTAGCAGTTTGAAGACAGTGTAAACATGCCTTTGTGGAATGAGTTTGTTAGGTTTTGCACATCTTTCATTCCAGAATCTGTTAAAGGTTCCTTATAATACTTTAGAGGCTCTATATACTTAGCCCATGGCCTTCATTTTCTGCTCTGATCTGTGCATTCCAAAAGAAGTTCAACATCTTTTCTCATTCTATGCTTGCTCTTAAGACTGTCCCTCCTGAAACTAGTTGTCATTTGCCTGTACCTTTTTCTCCATTCCCTTTCCATGGTGTGCTCTTGCAAGTAATTTTCAGTTAGCAACTGCGTAAAACTCAGTAGACCCACTAAAGCCAGTAATTCATTTTAGATGCAGGTCCTTACAAAGAGGTATGCTGTACAACTGGCTACGCATTCCCATATCACACTACTAGGACTGCAGATACCATACTGCAAAGTGTTAAGGGAACAAACTGAAGATCCCATGACTCTTTGTTGTAAAAGCAACCTAGAACCACTCAGGACACACAGTTGTAATGAGTGTGTAGAATTAGACGGTCTGTCTATTAATCATAATTAGTTGTGCAGACCTAGTGTTCCTAAAGTGGTTGCTTTTATTCAAAAAGTTAAGGTCCATGAATTGTTGACAATTATACCAGCATAAATCCTGCAATTTATTTTCTTTTTGTTTCATGAGACATTTCTCTTTGATTGCAGTTCCAGCTGAACATGAGGAAGAACTTCTTCACTGAGCACTCTGAGGGTGACGGAGCACTGGAACAGGTTGCCCAGGGAGCTTGTGGATTCTCCTTCTCTGGAGATATTCAAGACCTGCCTGGACAAGGTCCTGTGCAGCCTGCTCTTGGTGACCCTGCTTCAGCAGAGGGGTTGAACTAGATGACCCACAGAGGTCCCTTCCAAACCCTATCATTCTGTGACTGTGTGGTTTTGTGCAAGGCAACAAGCCTTCAGTAGGAAGGCTGACCTTGGCTTTAGTATGTAAAATCATCCGAATGTTTAAATAACTAATAGTACTCAAATAAATATATTGCAGGGCAGAAGAATGGTCACTAACTCTTACTTGCAATCAATACTTAGTCCTGGTTATGCAAAACATACACTGCTATCTGTGACTCAGTTTCCATAGCTCTAAAAAGGAGATCACTTTCCTTGTAACCTTTGTAACAAACTGTAAATAGTATAAATAAAATAGTATATAAATTTATTTTCATAAATAATGAGGTCTATAACTGTCTAACATCAGGAGAGAACAGGATCAATTTCTGTAGTAGAAAGTCATAGTTCTAGCTGAGACAAACTAAGATCCTACCTTTCCTCTGTTCTCTATTCTCTTCAGAGCCAATGCTGACATTTCTCTGGCTCTCGCTGAAAGAAATAACACAGTTTCTAAGGAGATTCAAAGGTAGACAACATTAGGAGGCCCATGAACCACTAGATCCCTTCAGCAGATTGGAAGAGTGGGCAAAGACATAAAACTACATTCTTCTGCAGAGTACCAGAGACATTGCAAAAGATATTTAGCATTATTCTTCAAAGACATCTTTTTTTTATTTATTTTTCAAATACCAGTGTCAGCATTAACAAATAAATATCTTTTAAGCAGAAGAAACTTCAGTCTGCATTAGTGGAAGTTGATGGTTCAGATTGCAACTGTACAGTGCAGGAATTCTTCAGTTCTGCTTCATATCTTTCAATCAAAATCCAGTTATCAAATACTAAAACACTCATTAACATAATATGTTTGAGAATAATCACTCTTATTTTTTAAAAAGCAAAAAAGTGAAAGGGGTAACATACTCCTGACATTTAAACATATTAAATGAAAAAAATGTTATATTTAAAAAGTAAATATAAAATTAATTCTTCAAAATACCTCATCATATTGCTTCTCAACCAGTGGTAAGAAAGGCTGGCAACACTACAGTGGTTGCAGACATGAATATATTCAAGAAGCATATTTTTGTTGCTTGCAGAAACATTCAGCGTTCTGTTCTAAATTAATATGAGTGACTGCAAACTGTTACTATACTGAGGGTTTTCTTTAAAATGTTACAACAACATGAACATATCCCTCTATTTCCTAAACACCACAATGGACATTTTCAGTATATTTCTTTTTTTTATCCAGTGAGGTGGCTCCCTGCAGATTTTTGATTTCTGTTTCCTGTCATAAAACAGTACCTTCAGAGATACTTGCAATGTTTTCTTTCCTAGAACTCACAGCAATCTCTTCTGGAGAATTAAGTTCTTCTTCAATTAAACATGGGTCAGAAACCAATTTTCTCCCATCTTTACATAAACCTACAAACTAATCCCTTGTTTCAGAAGGTGTAAAGGTGGTACTTTAAAGGCAAATTGGGTATTACACTAGTTCAATTCAGACCTTCTATTGTAAATATGGCCTGCAGTGTAAAGCAACACTCTAACTTTTTTCCAGAATTTCAGTGTCACAGGTTAAAGCAGGGCATCAGTAAACTGGGTGACAGATGCTCTCTATTAACCCCCACCCTCGCACCAGAAGAAGGCAAAAGGAGAAAAAAGGAGAGAGACTTACAAACAATATAAAAGGTTTTACTAATAACACTAATAATACTAATAATATTAATAATACGAGAAATAATGCAAAATATACAAAACTGATACTGAGTTTCCTGGACCTGGGTGCTGGGATGCTGGTGTCTTGCCAGCAGCTGCCAGGCAGCACCAGGAAGTCCTGGACTGGCTTTGGCAGCAGACAGGAACTGGACTCAGGAATGTACTGATCTGGATGAGGATCACAGGCAGGACAGGAGCAGGGTCCTCTTCAGAATCATAGAATCATGGAATCACAGAATCATAGGTTGGATAAGACCTCTAAGATCATTAAGTCCAACCATGCGCCCAACACCACCATGCCTGCTAAACCATATCCCGAAGTGCCACATCTACAAGTTTTTTTTAAAAACATCCAGGGATGGTGACTCAACCACCTCCTTGGGAAGCCTATTCCAATGTCTGGCCACTCTTTCAGTAAATAAATTTTTGCTAATATCTTACCTAAACCTCCCCTGACGCAACTTGCGGCCATTGCCTCTTGTCCTGTCTCTAGTTACTTGGGAGAAGAGACCAACACCTCCCTTACTACAGCCTCCTTTCAGGTAGTTGTAGAGAGTGATAAGGTCCCCTCTCATTCTCCTCTTCTCCAGATTAAACAGCCCCAGCTCCCTCAGCCGCTTCTCGTAAGAGTTGTGTTATAGTTTGGCTGTGGCCGGCAACAACAGGGTCATGCAGCCTTTCTGCCACCCCTCCCCCCGCTAGGGTGTGGAGGAGAATGGAAAGAAAACAGGCAAAAATGCGTGGATGGGGATAAGGGCAGTTTAACAGAACAGCAAACAAAGGGAACAGTAACAACAACAACAATACAGATAAGGAGAATACACAACACAAACAGCAGAACGCACAGAGCCACCCTCAGCACCCGCTGCCGCCGCACCCTCCCGAGCCGCGACTGCCTTCCCGTCACTCAGCTCCCCCCAACCAGAACCCAGCATGACGACACATGGTATGGAATACCCTGCTGTGTTTGGCCAGGTTGGGTCAGCCCACTCAGCTCTGTCCCCTCCTGGTTCCTGGTGAAAATTAACCCTCTCCTGGCCGAACCCAGGACAACTTGTTCTCTAGATCCCGCACCAGCCTCATTGCCCTTCTCTGGACACGCTCCAGCAACTCCGTGTCTGTCTTGTAGTGAGGGGCCCAAAACTGAACACAGTACTCCAGGTGCGGCCTCACCAGTGCCGAGTACAGGGGCACAATCACCTCCTACTCTTGCTGGCCACACTATTCCTGATACAAGCCACGATGCCGTTGGCCTTCTTGGCCATCTGGGCACACGGCTCATGTTCAGCGGACTGTCGACCAACATCCCAAGGTCCTTTTCCACCAGGCAGCTTTCACTCACTCCTCCCCAAGCCTGTAGTGTTGCATGGGGTTATTGTGACCCAAGTGTAGCACCTGGCATTTGGCCTTGTTGAACCTCATACAGCTGGCACTGGCCCTGCAATCCAGTCTGTTCAGATCCCTCTGCGGACCCTTCCTACCCTCAAGCAGATCGACACTCCTGCCCAGCTTGGTGTCATCTGCAGACTTACTGAGGGAGCACTCAATCCCCTCATCCAGATCATTGATAAAGATGTTAAACAAGACTGGACCCAAAACTGAGCCCTGGGGAACACCACTTGTGATTGGCTGCCAGCTGGATTTAACTCCATTCACTACCACTCTGTGAGCTTGGCCATTCAGCCAGTTCTTTATCCAGTGAACATCCAAACCATGGGCAGCCATTTTCTCCAGGAGGATACTGTGGGGGACAGTGTCAAAGGCCTTACTAAAGTCCAGGTATATGACATCCATAGCCTTTCCTTCATCCACTAGGTGGGTCACCTGGTCATAGAAGGAGATCAGGTTGGTCAAGCAGGACGTGCCTTTCATGAACCCATGCTGGCTGGGCCTGATCCCCTGATTGTCCTTCACATGCCTGGTGAGCGCACTCAGAATGAATTGCTCCATAATCTTGCCTGGCACAGAGGTCAGGCTGACAGACCTGTAGTTTCGAGGATCCTCCTTCCAGCCCTTCTTGTAGATGGGTGTTACATTGGTGATCCTCCAGTCATCCAGGACCTCCCCTGTTAGCCAGGACTGCTGATAGATGGTGGAGAGTGGCTTGGCCAGCTCCTCTGCCAGTCCCCTCAGCACTCATGGGTGGATCCCATCTGGCCCCATAGACTTAGAAGTGTCCAGGTGGCATAGCAGGTTGTAGAAGCTGGTCATGAAAGATGCGAACGAGACCCTCGTGACTGCCAGTTTTAAACTGAGTATGACATCTATGGCATGGAATACCTAGTTGGTCAATAGTGGCTCACCTGCCCTGTCTGCCCCTCCTCTCAAGTATGACCCTTTCCGATTCCTCACTTGCAGGACCTAAGAGATCTGTTGGTGACCTTGGCAGCTAGAGTAATACTTAAAAACAGGGGCCTTTCTCCACATTCCTTTACTACTAGTAGCTCAGTGTAACTATAAACATTAGGTGTTTTCAGCTTTGGAGTGGACAATACCTGTAAAATATGCAGCCAGCTTCAGAAAAATGCATTTACTTAGAAGAACTTGACTGTGAGGAAGATTCACTAAAAGAGAATCGGTTCTGTTTTAAACAAAACCAGGACATTCAGGCATCATTTTTTCAAGGACAATAAAGAAATTAGAATATTCTGACATTGCATTTTGCTAATTCTCTTGAGCTTGAGGTTTTTTCCCCTACTATAACTCCCATTTTAAACAACTGTAGAACCAGACTACCACAAGGCTGTGATGCAATCACTGGAGGATATTTTCCTGTGTCAAACAGTATTCTTCTTACACATCAGAACTCTGCTTGGTTTACTTTTTTCCTCTCAAAATGACAAGAAAAGTGTGGTTTTCAGTAAGTGTACTCCATGGCTTCCCTGTTTTCTCTAGCCTCCTGATAATTTTTCTTTGATTTCACAGAACAAATCTCAGTTTGACACTATACATCAGAATTTTTTTTCACCATTCTCCTTGTAAGCACTTCTAGGACTGCATTCCCTTCTCACCATTTTCTGTAGCAAAACTCTTATTAACTTCAATGAAAGAAGGCAATTCAGCCTGATGTTGGTGCTTAAGACATACAAAGTCTAGTCGTGATTGAATTGCAGGGTCTAAACATTCAACTATACTCTCAGTCCTTCTCTGTGAAGTGTCTTTGGTATCCAGCAAAAGACTTGTTTATATTGGAACATTATGGAACTCGGAGATTTGCCAGAGATTTCAGGCTAAGGACCAGACCAACTATAGGTTTCAGTTCCTTAGATAATAAGGAACTTTTTCAGTATGTAATCCTGGTGTGCAGCCCAGACTCCCCCAGTGAGGGGCCTGCATGGGTTTTCTCATCCAGAGGCTGTTTATCTTGCTTGTGGATTGATAAGGCCAAGGAAATATTCATTGATTCACACTGCCTTTGGTTATCAGCTTCCTTCACCCACAAAGCAGGGTGTCTTCCTGGGTAAATGAAGTCAGATACAGGATAAACAAAGCACATGAAAAAAGTGCCAAGAATAGTCAGGATTAACTTTATATGTCACTGAAAAGTAAGTGATCTTAATAAGAAAGCTACTCTGAAGGAGCTAGGACTTTCGGCACTGTACCTGAATATGTGTATCATCCATAGAGAGAAAGTAAAATTCCTAGAAATTGATTAGCTAGAAGCAAGCTTCTACTGAGATCAGTGGAAATTACATGCTCAAATACCTTTAAGAATCTGGAGCTACAGTTTTAATTACTGAATCATGAGAAATAACAAGACATTTCACATTAACAATTAATTCATCGGCATCTTTAACATGTAGGCCATTCAAATGTTTTTTAGCATCCATAAAGAAGTCACACTTTACTAGTTAACCACAACTACTTCTCCAGATCTTGTATTTAATGAGCACTAACCTCTTTATTTCAAACATTGATTAAAGATTAATGTTTTGACAAGCATAAGACATAGATATGTCAAAATGAAGAATATGCTGTACTTCAAGATATTTGTTTCATTTCTTGCTAAGCACTTCAAACTTCATGAATAAATAAACTGGAAAATCAAGTAACTTTCTTTAGTGCAATTTTGAGACACACCTATGAATAATCAGTTTCTAATAAACCCCATTATTTTAGTGAAAAATTAGCCTGCTCTATTTCATAATCATGCATGAACAAGACTTGTAACGGCTTTACAGTATATCTGAGTGGCAAACAGAAGATATAACCTTCACTGAAATATTAAAAATACAGACCTGTTATTAAATCAGTTTTGTACCTTTGAACAGTGTCAATTACATGTTATATCACTGTCATAAAAATGGGCCATTATTGATATGGCTCCTTTTATCATGGTATCTATATATCCTACAATCTTTAACATATTCATTCTCTATGTCACAGGGAAGTTGGTACAAGTACTATTATTTCCTGAAGCTAACTGTTATGTCCTGAAGCTAAAGCAATCAGAGCAAACAAAGTATGATGTGCCTAAAATCCACAAAAGTAATCTTCAGGACAGTTGGTTGTACTTAGAGGTGCTCAGATTTTCTACCAGCAAAAAAATCTCAGATTTTCAAAGTTTTGCCTCCATGTGTGCTCAGAACTCATGAGACTTGCAGGTTAACCGGAGTGGCAGCGGTGCAGTCTCCATCCTGAGCCAGGATGGGCTCCAGGAGAACACCATTATCATGGAGCTTCAGCTTATGCTGCATGGGTGCATTTTCCATCTTCCTACAGCACTTTTCCTATTGTGAAGTAGGGGAGGGGGAAATTCAGTTTTATGTAACCTGGAATGAGATAACATGATTTAATAGCTCAATATTTAGGGTCTCATAGGAAAGAAAGAAAAGTGGGCCTGTACCTGTTTTACTTGTTACCCAAAGACTCTTTGAATGTAAAACAGATAACCTGTGACTTTACGTTCTACTTAACTAATATTTTAAATATCTCAGAATCACTGTTATAGCACTGAAACCCATGACTTACTTAAGTGTATCCAATGCTTCTCAGTAACTCTCCAGCAGCAGAGTGTCTGGATCCCAGATCTGTCAGACATAAGTCCAGTGCACTAACCTCCTCAGTACCTCCATAATTATGGATCTGTCATGAGAACATCAACCACTCACATCTCAAATGATGCCTTAAGCAACAGCAGTTAATACTTTTTTGTTTGTACATCAAAAAAGAAAATTTCTCCATAATCAAGTTTACCATCTGCTAAGCCTAACTTGACAGGTTCCATAACTGAAGGGACTCCTAAAGGTCAGGGTATGGTTTTCTTAGGCATTAATTTTACTCTTATAATCAAAAGGACATTCATCTCTAGATGTTTGAGCAAACATTGAATATAGCTTTAATCTGTACTTCATCATTCTAGTGAGTAAGACAGATCAAAGAATCTCAGCCAGTTTTGCACATTTCCTAAATGCCAGTTAACAGATCATGAGAAACTTAAAACTATCTGGAATAACTTCTGTACCTTAAAATGCCCAACTTCTAGATCAAGTTGGTTCTGAGGGGTGTGTATTTGCTTGAAGTATCTTGCAGATTTCAGCTGACTGAACTAGAAAGCGCACAACACAGGTGTTGTCTTGAGCCTCCTGTTAAGCAGAACTCAAATTCAAAACATCAGCTTTTAGCACTTCTGCATCAGTTCAGTCAGATAGGAACCTCACTGGTTGAGACTCACACAGATTCAGTAGAGCCAGGGCATTATCTTAAATACTTGTAGGGGAGAGAAGAAGAAATACATGTCTTGAAATAGCAGCCAGCTAGGAGAGTGAATTTTGGAAGCATGTAAAAAATATCTTAATGATGTGGTATTCCTGTCAATCAGAGATTTTTTTTTTTTTTTTTATGTGCTTATTAACATAAAGAGGTTCTCCACAGCTTATATAGCACCGACAGGATATAAGGTTAACCTCCTTGTAAGGTTATGATCAGAAGTAGACTTTCATAACCATGCAGGCACTGACATCATGTCAATTTTCAGATTCCTTTGCTTAATGCAGAGTATATATCTTGGCTTTATTTTCAGAAGATTGTTTTCTAGTTAACTGTTTAAATTAATAGGCATAAAAACACTTTTCATTTTTTCAAAGCTGCTGCTAAGCTCCCTGTATGGGCAAGAGCGAGGCTGACAAATCAAAGCTACTCGTAATGCCAGCAAAAAGTAAATGTGATATAGATATCTGTGGTGCAATTCCCTTCAAAGCATTCTGTATAAATGTGTGCTGGCCTGCTTAGAATTAGATCTAAAATTTACCGACACCACATTTTAGTGTGGGATTCGTATCACCTAACTTTAGACTTCTGTGATGTAACCACCTATGTCTGATCTAATTATAGATTACCTCTATAGATAATGGAAAGAAAATGCACTTCTAAAACACATTTTTGCTGAACTATTTTAATAGTCTATCTTTAAATGAGGTAAAACATCCCTGGAAGTGCCCACTTCTACTCTGCCCTCTATGACAGGAGCTGTAATAACTGCCTTAAATGTAGACATACAAACACAGACATCCAAAATTCAACACAAACTCTTTTATCCAGGAAATGCCTGTACAAGTTTCGGCTATAGCACAACAGTAGCTATTCACTGAAATAAGATGAGCAGTTAGATGCTGGAAAGGTTTGCACAATTGCAGTAATAATTCCAGAGATACTGACCTTTTTCATTCCAAAGAATCTGCAAATGTGCAAACTAACAATAGGACATATACATGCCTATATATATGTATATATAGTGAGAGAGATGGGGATGGAGAGAGCGTGGTAAAAATTATGCCGCTATTGGCCACAATTTAATGCAAGTTGCAGAAGTTATAAAGCTCTGTATCTGCAGTTCTCACAGAAATACATATCACATGCTCCTTTTTAGAGTGGAAGAAACTAGACGCTTCAGAAGCATATGGAACAACAATGAAGGAGCATTTTTAATTTCAGTATAATAGTAGTATAGTATAATTGCACTTAAAACAATTCTCATGTGAAGGAAGAAAACCTTCAAAAGAGAGTCATTAGGAACAGTTCATGAGGGAAGACAGTAAATGCCTTTTAGCCTAATTTGGCTAAGGACTGAATTCAAAAATACATTTAAGTATCAGCTTAGGTGCTGAGCACTACAGCACCCATATCTTTTTGTAGATTTATCCTAAATAAATGATTTAGAAATTTTTCAGTTAATTCATTTCCAGCAGTGCTTCTCAGTACACTGTGTTCTGCGATGGAAATATATACTGTCTCATTTGAAAAGCCCTCAAAAAGAAGAGAAAGGGTATTTAGAGCTGAGGAAGCTTACCACACAAGTGAAGTGTCTTCTTTTCAAATTATTAGTGAACAAGAAACACGAAATTAAACCTATTTAAAGCAAACACTACTATTTCAGGGCATTTCATTCAGCTGAATTTCACAGAGAACCATCCACAATTCAGTAAAATTATGTGGTAAACACAAATAAGCCAGAGCTGACATTTCTCTTCCTCTGTTTTGCAGTCTCTATAAATATGAATTAAAAGACTAGGACAATGGTTAAAAAGACTTCTTTTTAATTTCTGAATATATGCAAAGAGAATATTCATCTCCCTTTTTCTAAAAAGATAGATGAAAATATGAGGAATAAGCAAGTTTTTAAGGAACAGTACTGAATATTCAAATGTAATTTGTTTAGAAAACTCAGGCTTGTATCCCAGAGAAAATCTGTTCCCTCCTGGGTTTGGTATTATTTGAATTCTATTCTGAAAAATCAGAGGTACAGCTGGTTTTGACTAGAAAGTTTCTCTCATCTCAAAATAGGTGATGAAATGGGATTCACAGACTTCCTAGTCCCTGTTTCAGCTTTTTGCAATGGAAGGAGCTATTTGTACCTAATAACTGATGACTAAAGGGTCAGCAAGTGAAAGACAGGAGGAAGAGTTTTCCCAGTTCATCCCTCCCTTTCTGAGAGACAAACACATAAACCCAGCATTTGAGTAATCGGAGATACGAGTCAAGAGAAGGCTTTCTGGATACTAGGACCTCTGCAGACAATGAAGGCAGATACTGTGAGGTTCAGAAGAGTACAAGTGTGCATTGGGTCCCTCAGTTATACCTGCACACTACTGACCTATTTAAACCTGATTTCCAGGCTCAGGAATAGTGCATTTGTGGCACAGAGATAAATCTCTTCATCAAATCATTGCCTTTCAGTTTTATATAGGTCATACACCATATCAACTGAACAAACTGTTCTTTAAACTATCAGACACTTTAAACTATCAGACACTTCTTTAGTTTTTAGCATATCAGTATAGGTATTACAAATATATACTTACTGCTGGTTGCAGACTTCTCATACGAGCTTTAGAGGGTACAAAGTATCTAAATTGTGTCTTTTAATTAAAGGTATCTTACATGATAATCACTTAATCTATTCTGAGCTCTCTGAGATAGTAGTCAGGTTTACCTAATCTATATAACTGTCATGAGTTTAATTGACTAATGGTTAATAGGGATTTCTAAAACAGATGAAATCAATAGCATTAAGCAAAAGGACAGTTTTCTAATGAGACTCATTGATTTGGTGGCTGATTTTTAATGATTCCTGAATGAGAAAGCAATGTCTTATAGAAGAGAATTACAATGTCCCTACAGAGCTTTATTGCCTTGTTTGAGGAATGCTGTATGTTGCTTTCAGTAACGAATAATTCATTCACTGAAGTCCCTCACTGTTTTAATTCCACATGTGACAGTTAAGGTTATCATTAACCTAGAAATGGTAAAAAGCTCCATAGAAATACCAGCAAGGCTGTTCTTTTGGTTAAGGCATCAAGCAGGATGTAATTGATCATGTCCTGCAACCCTGAGCCCATGAATATCCAAGACCAGGTTATGTGTTGAACTTCTCCATGAACTCCTTATTGACCATATTTCCTTGCAAAAGAAGGTCTGTACAGGGAACAGCAAAACCGGGTGCCTACCACTTTCATGGCCATGGGCCAGGCCACCTGTGAAGTAAACCTGCTCCATCGTACACAAAACAGCAGTTTTCACATTTTTATATCAACTTGCATACTGACTTTGAACAAGAAACTTCACCTCTTTGAGACTGAATTCTCCATCTCACATTCATTCTTATAGTGAAATACCTAAGATATCTTAAGTTCAGTTCCCCGCTTCATATTAATTCACACATTTGTGTTCTTTTTCCCGTCAAAAACAAATTTTCATTTCATGTTGTCTTGCCCCATTGCTGCACAGTTCAAAAGCAATATTATATACAAACGTTTTCATCTCTACTGTACCCAGCCTTCTATTTTTTTTAAGAAGCCAAAGACTTACTCATAGTGTTTCAAATGAGAAAAAGCTATGTAAAATATTTTAATTTACTTATTTCTTCTCCTAACTTTTGCCATGATCCTCCTTACCATATCACATTATTTAGTTTCAAAACACTTCCTAAAATGCTTTCTCAGGATGCCTTTTCTGAACCAAAATTTTTCCCAGCTGCATCTGTCAGAATGCCTTTGTTTTGCAATGATCCAGGACTTGACCTAGTGTGTTCTTTATAAGATAAATAAAAAGGTTGAAATCAGTATAAGGATTTCTTAATTTAGTTGAGTTTAATTATCCTGTTACAATAGTAAAATACACACCTATGTTCTATTAACCTGTGATCCAATATTTTTCCAACATTTTCCAAGCAAATTCTTTAAGCAGGACCCAAGATATTTTTCCCAGCTGAGAATTAGAAAGCTAAGATTTTTTAATATTTTTTTTAAGTTATGTCTGAGCTTTACAACCACTGATACAAAGCAACAAGTAGCTCAAAACCTATATACCACTTGGTCTCCCTGGTCCAGCTTCTCCTATGACCTTGTGAGTAGATCTGCCATTTTTCCTTTTATTATGTAAAGAAGGAAGAGAGAAAAAGTAATTTCAAAATGCTGACATTTGAAAAGTGTTGACCAAATTCAACTTAAAAATGCTTGACCTCAAGGTTGTAACAGCCACCAGCATAAAAAACAGGGATGTGCTGCATTTGAGAAGTTGCTCTTATATTTGGGTGAAAAATAAAAGATCTACAGCAACTGAGGTTACTAGATACGCAGTAAAAAGTCAAGGTTAAACTTCCTGTCAAATTCCAGCATAAGCATTTGCACTCTGAGTTTTTAAATGTCCCACTGCTACTTGAAGTAGCTATTCCATTTTTCTGTCCCCTTTCCAGAGTACTGCTGTACAGTACTAAAAAACTGCCACCTTAGTAACAGTGCATAAGGTATGGATTGAGATGATCCCTACACCTTGCAGTGAAAACCACTACCATAGAGTGATGCAAGTGGTTTCTAAATACATACACAGCTTGAACTGGGGCAAGTCTAAACATTGACTAACCTACAATATCATTTTAGGAACTCGATAAAATACTTCAGAAGTCCTTTCATGTTTCACTATGAGTTTATACCACACAAAAAAAATTAATTTGTTGTCTACAAAGAACTTCTGAATCAGAAAGGAAAAAGGTAATGACAAAAATAAAAGCAGTAAAAATTGGGAAACATAAATACTTCCATTGGCAGATGGATGAGCTTTAGGTGGGTAATCAAACCACTGTCAGTTTCAGCATGAGTTTTGGTCAGAATGCTCAAAACAGCACATCAAACCCTGGCAACCTCTTTCCTCAGCCCTCCCAAGTCAATGGACTGCAAGATAGGGACCAGAAGGGTAAAGACTCTCCCACTGTAAGGGAAGATCAGGTTCGTGACCACCTGAGGAACCTCAACATACATAAGTCTATGGGACCTAATGAGATGCCTCCCAGAGTCCTGAGAGAACTGGCTGATGTAGTTACCAAGACTCTCTCCATGATATTTGAAAGGTCATGGCAGTCAGGCGAAGTCCCTGGTGACCGGAAAAAGGGAAACATTGGACCCACTTTTAAAACGGGTAGAAAGGAGGACCCTTGGCACTACCAACCTGTCAGTCTCACCTCTGTGCCTGGGAAGGTCAAGGAACCGAACCTCCTGGAAGCTTCATCAAAAGCAAGTCCTGCCTGACCAACCTAGTGGCTTTCTATGGCAGAGTGACTGCATCAGTGGACAAGGGAAGGGCAAAAGATGTGATCTGTCGGACTTCTGTAAAGCCTGTGACATGGTCCCCTACAACATCCTGCTCTCTTAATTGGAGAGATACAGATATGAAGGGTGGACTGGTTGGTGGATAAGGAATTGGTTGTAGTGTCAGCTCCAGAGGGTAGTGGTCAACAGCTTGATGTCCAAATGGACACCGGTGAGAAGTGGTGTCCCTCAGGGGTCTGTACTGGGATGGATGCTGTTTAGTATTTTCATCAATGACATAGAAGGCGAGATCAAGCGCAACCTCAGCAAGTTTGCAGATGACAACAAGCTGAGTGGTGAAGTCAATATGCCAGAAGGATGGGATGCCATCCAGAGAGACCTGGACAAGCTTGAGAAGTGGGCCTGTGTGAACGTCATGAGGTTGAACAGGCCAAGTGCAGGGTCCTGCACCTGGGTTGGGCAACCCACGATATCAATACAGGCTGGGGGATGAAGGGATTGAGAGCAGCCCTGGTGAGAAGGACTTGGCATACTTGTGAATGAAAAGCTGGACATGAGCCAACAATGTGCACTCACAGTCCACAGTGCCAACCGTATCCTGGGCTGCACCAAAGGAAGAGTGGCCAGCAGGTTGAAGGAGTGGATTCTGCCCCTCCACTCTTCTCTGGTGAGACCACACCTGGAGTCCTGCATCCATCTCTGGAGCCCTGAGCACAAGAAGGGCAGAGATGTGTTGGAGCGGGTCCAGACGGGAGCCACAGAAACAATCAGAGGGGTGGAACACCTCTCCTATGAAGAAAGGCTGAGAGAGTTGGGGCTACTCAGCCTGGAGAAGAGAAGGCTCCAGGGAGACCTTATTGCGGTCTTTCAGTACTTAAAGGGGGCACATAGGAAAGATCGGGAAAATCATTTTAGCAAGGCCTGTTGTGACAGGAATAGGAGTAATGGTTTTAAACTAAGGGAGGGTAGATTTAGACTGGATATAAGGGAGAAATTTTTTACAGTGATGGTGGTGAAACACTGGAACGGGTTTCCGAGAGAGGTAGTGGAGGCCTCATTGCTAGAAACATTCAAGGCCAGGTTGGACAGAGCTCTGAGCAACCTGGTCTAGTTGAAGACATCCCTGCTCACTGCAGGTGGGTTGGGATAGATGACCTCTGCAGTTCCCTTCTAACCCAAACCATTCTATGATTCTATGATTTCAAAAGGCAGTCGTATTCTATTCCATTTACACTCACCCGCCTGTCCTCGAACAAACCTTCCATTTCCCTGTTTTAATTATTTCATATAATGCATTTTTTTCCTGGAAAGTGTAGATGGGACATGATTAGATTGGGTTTTTTTAATTCCAGGGTCTAAAGTTAACCAGTCTTGAATTCAAACAGTTGTTAAGAGAATGTATGTTCTTTCCTATCCTTAATTCTCTCATTTTTCTACTATGTCTTGTTACACCAAATAACAATTAACATGTTTTACTTTTATCTGATTTTATGATAACAGAAGATATATTGTACCATTTTTCATGGTATATATCTCCAGTGGGAAGAGATCTTACTTTGGAATGTTCACTTTTACTGAGATTAATTCCCACAATTAATCTCAGTGAATTGTATGTTTAATTAGATGCCTGTTAATCTTATATGCCTACAATGAATCATAAAACTAGTCTTGAGGAAACCAGAAATGCAGTGAATTAAAATATATGGTCATTTAAATTGATATTGCGCATAAACATCAGTAATGAACCAGATGCATGTTTTAATCCAGGCAATAATGTTCCCTGAAGATATGCATTAGGAAATGTCCTTCTAAAGGTATTTGTCACTCCAAAAACCTGTAAAATAAGTATTTACTATTGTGTTTTCATTTCTGGTCCTCCACAAGATTGTATGATTGAAGGAGTGTTATTCATTTTTGTGCAATTGTATTTCATTGTCTCAGAAACATAGAGATTAGCAGAAACATAAAAACAGTGAAAGAATTAAAGAGCAGTATATGAGATGCCTGCAGCAGGATTTGAAGGTCAGAGGATGAAACACAAACATAAAAACACTGAAGACATACCAAAATGCTTTGCTCAGAAAGTTTAAATTTGGTGTATTCTACTGATTTTCGCCAGGGGAGGGAGAGGAGGAGGCATGAGGAAATACTTAGGAGATAAAACTATAAACTTGCTCATTTCCTTAAAGTGGTTGTGAATTCAGAGCACACAATTTGTTGAGGTCATAAAAATGAATTGGTTCACCCTAAAGAATCCCTTTCCCTATAGACGTCTCACCATTTGGGCCTGTGTCCAAGCTTACAGCCTCACCTCCCCACTACAAATACGTGTAGTCTACAGGCCTCTCATGAAGCTGTCAGGATACACTTTTCTTTAAATATATGAAGTTTCCAGGCTTTTTTATCATTCCCAGATGTCCTTTTTCAGTCTCCTTATATTGTTTAGTCCTCCATTAAGGACCTGCACTGATTACCCAGTGTGCAGTTTTGGACAGAGTATAAAGTCCAGTTTCTAAATGGCAAGTATTCATACTACCTGGAAGTATAAAAATTCTGTACAAATGAATAAATCCCAAAGCTTCAAGAGATGGAGTTAAATTTCCTCTATCATGCAATCTCATTTTCCTTGTTGATTTTCAAGATCCAGCGTATTAAATAACTGTAACCTGCAACCATATTGGGCATGTTCTACTCTTCCACTAACTTCCTAAGAGTATAAAGCTCGTGTGCATCTCAGTTCCTCCATTCAGAAAACAGGGAATACTATTAAAATTTCAGAAAATGCCATGATTTAGAACTCTAACCATGGTTTCTTTTTTTCCCACTGATATAAAGTTAATCATGTATACAAGTGATGTTTCATGAGCGGATAGCAAAATCACTGTCTCCCTAGGAACATTTGCAATCACTCTTAATAACTATTAAGTTTCTAAATGAGCTTACAGTTTCATTAATTTTCAAACGGTGGCTCTGTTATCATAGGAAATGAATCATTACTTCCCAACTAACTTGAAAATAGTTATTGGAATGTGGTTCTTTGTCACAGTGTTCTGCAGCAGTGAAGGTCTTTTTGACAATGTGATCTGCAGTGGAAAATAGATATTGATTTGTATTAGTATTTTGTTTCTTAAATTTCTTTCTGACCTTTGTAATTATGCAGAAGTGAGAAGTAACCAAGTTTTTTGCTGATTAAACTAGCCTTGATGCTGCATTGAAAATACAGGAAATATTGCTAATGCTCCATGTAAATTTGAAGTAGAACTTTGGCAAAGTGATTTCAACATCAAAACTGCAAAGAAGGAGACAATTTCCCTTCTGCAGGATTCAAGGAGCTCGTTAAAAGCAAACAGGTTCCAACAGTTTCAGTTTGCATATTTCTTGGCTTCAGTTTGGTTATTTCATTTTACCTGTTTTATTTATTTATTATTACTTTTACTTGGACAAGACTGGCAAAAACCCCAGAAAGACTTTCTTGGAAGAGTGTGCCAGTAGCTAAGTAAATGAATGCTTCACATAAAATCTATTTCAAAAGTCTAGTCAATAACAGCTGCATGTTTCACTGTGAGCCAAATCAAATAATACATAGTAACTATTTTGACGGAAAATTTCCGTTTAAACTGACTTTAATGGAAAAATCGGGGTTTCAACTACATTTCATTATTCCATGACTGGTGAATGTTTTTCATTAAATAAGTGCACGTTATAAAAAAGGTAATTTTTACTGCAGATGAACTATTTTAAGGTCCCAACCTTTCCTATTTCTCCCCTTTGATTTTTCCACTCCTGCCAAATGATTTAAACATCTCTAGATGTGCTATATGAGAATTCAGTTCAGATGCCTTCATCCTCTCCAATGTCCTATGTTCCATGCCTGGTTTACATCTTCATTGATGATCACAACCAGGGCAAAAACACAAGACAGGTCAGCAAGAGAAGCCAGGGCACTTCTTGGACACACCGAGTAGCCCACCATTGACTAAACAGGAGGCACCAGTCTGTCAAATCTTTGAGACATCTAAATCAATACCTTACAATTTCGGCTCCTGGTTTTCAGGAAAGAGTTTTCTTTTTTTGCTGTTATTATCCTAAAGTTGAAATTTTCCACAAAACTGTCCATTTTTCAGATTGACTTTAATAGTAAAACACTCATATTTCAGGCCAGGAAAGAAAAGCTCTTGATATCATACATTAAAAAATAATGCCATACATCTGACTACATTGGCAATGGTTTTAACACACCAGCTGCTTGCCTCTCCCACTGCAGATAGAGCTAAACACATTTAGGGAAAAGAACTAAGTTTAGCTCTAGTAATTGCATTTTAGTCACATGGATATAGCCATTCACCCCACTTGGACGGTTTCAAAATCTTTTCCTTTATCATTGCACACCTCTTTTCCTTGGAGGAAGATGTAAAATACTGCTTCCTATTTCTGTTCACTCCAAGAAGTAAGGTGTATGGACTTGAACTATACTTTGAATTTATGATTTAGATTTAATTACTCTTTCAGAAAACAGACCCTAGACACCATGATTTAAGCAAAGGAAGCTCTTCCTATTGTTTCTCCATTATAACCCTAAAAATTAAATTAATTGTAAGACGGTAGATTACTCCTATGGTTCCCATTACTTTTCATCAGATCAGGACCCAACACTAGGACTATTTTTTAAATTTTTATAAGTTATTACAACTCTTTATTTGGTTTTCATCCATCTTGTTTATTAGAAATATGAGCTGATAGTATTTTCTCTTAAATTCAATTAAACTAGGTTTACCCTGAGTATTTCTTATTCTCTGTCCTGCCAGTGTCAAGATGATGAACTCATAATACACTTATAAAGGCTCATAATGCTTACATTGCCTATTCTTCTCTGCTAAATTTGAAGCCAAAATAGTCGTGGTGAATATTTCAATATTGGAATTTCAACGGCAAAAAGATAAAATTATTTCTTCTTCATGTTTTTTAAAAGGGTCTGTAAATGCAGAGAGATCCTGAACACATTCCATAAAATTCTACCCTGACCACTAAATTACTGGACCAGAAAGAATACTAGACCAGTTCTGATTAATAAAAGTATTTCTGAAGAGTATTGTCTTGTTCTGTCATTTGAGTGATATGCTTTGGAAATATGCACAGTAAAATTCTTGGGCAAAATTAATCCCCTTTTCCCCCTTCCTAAAACTGAAAGCCACAGGAGAGGAGAAATTTGATGAAAAAAAGAAAACAAAATCTAAGTCTGAACAAATTGCAAGCTTTGCTCTAGTATTTTTACAGGATCTATGAAGTGTACTGATTAGGACAATATTTTTCCTCCTACATGGAAGAAAGGATGCCAGAAGCACAATAAACATAAGAAACAGCTTGGCAGAATGGTTGGCATTTCAGGAGTACTTGTGGGGGAGAAGAATTTGATAGCCAGATTACAGAAAATAAAGTAACCTTCCAGCTAATTAATGTTGGTTAACTGGTAATAAAATCCAGCCAGTTTATATTTTTTCATTTATGCTATGTTAGAAGTACATAATCATAGAATCATAGAATCATAGAATCATAGAAAGTTTTGGGTTGGAAGGGACCCCTAGAGGTCATCTAGTCCAACCGCCCCACAGCAAGCAGGGACACCGCTAACTAGATCAGGTTGCTCAGAGCCCTGTCCAACCTGTTCTTGAATGTTTCCAGGGATGGGGCCTCCACTACCTCTCCGGGCAACCCGTTCCAGTGTTTCACCACCCTCATTGCAAAGAATTTCTTCCTTATATCCAGCCTAAACCTACCCTCCCTTAGTTTAAAACCATTACCCCTCATCGTGTCACTGCTGTCTCTACTAAAAAGATTGTTCCCATCTTTCCTATAGGCTCCCTTTAAGTATAATGGGATCATACCATTGAAGTCACTGAAACTCCTAGTCTTCTAATAAGAGCTTATCATTTGGAAGGCAAAATCGATTTTTAAAATCAACAGAAATGCTTGTTTTGAAAATTCATAGGGACAGGGAATAAGTCAGAACTCTTTCTTAACATCCAGACAATGATAATAGCTTCATTTTTTCAGACCCTGGTCTATATGGTGTACACAAACAATACGAATTTCAGAATTTTCTCAAAGTGCTCACATTTAGAGCTTCTTCTTGCCCTCCTACTCTAGGTCCCTGTACTCACTGTTAGAAGCAAAGCTTTTACTACTTCTTCAGAAACTAAGTAGTAATCTTTTTTTCCTTCTATCAGCTAACTCTATTTCTCCTCTTTCCCTCCCAGTCAGTGCCAGCTGCTCTCTTTTCATCTCAGTCATCCAATCCAACTTCACCTCCAATCAGCTATAGCTTTGCTGTTGACTTCATCATAGCCAAGATTTCAGGGTCAAGGAATATTAAGAATGTGGATGCTAAGTGCTATCACTTAGGCCATTTTCCAGAAGATATTCCAGTATTATAGTAGACTGACTTTAATTCTATGCAGGAGAATGCACAAATCTCACCACTACAGTATGACTAACCCAAGCTTAGCTGCTGCATTAATAGTTTTTTTCATCTGAAGAGGATGACAAAGGAAGGATATTGCCTACAAACTTATCACCTATATATAAATGTATTGAATTAAATTTTCATAAGATAACCCCATTAGATCTTAGATCTGGCATATTGTATAGCAAAGAAATAGTATTCTGCAATATATACATTATAATAGAAAAGGTTGAACTAAAGAATAGAATCTTTAACCCAACAGGGATGAAAAAGACACGTTAAATTTAAATTAAGATAAAGTAGAGGACTGGGATCAGCCAGTATTCGATGTAGCTGGAAGGGACCATGGTATTTTAAGAGCATTTAATAAAATCCAAAAAAAATGAGGCTTCTGAGGTGTGGAGAGAAGAACGGATTATAGTCACATGGGCTGGTTTACTAGTAAATTGCACAAGAAGTAAACTTACCTATTTTTGCTGTAAAGGACAATATTGTTCAGTTCCTGCCTTGCATATATTTCAAAGGAAGAGCAAAATTTCCTCATTTCATAGGTATGATTCCACTGAATGCAGTCAAATGCATGCAGCATGCTAATAAAAACCATCCCCATAACGTCTCTGTCACCAACTGCACTTGCATACACCAGGGGCTAGAGGACTTGCATCCTAAAGGAGGTCAGGAAGGATGCCCATATTCTCTTGAAACGTAAAAAAATTAACATGCGAACATTCTAGATGATTGTCCCACAAATTGGCTCTATTTAACTCCAAATAAAAGGCCAGACAATTGAATTTATGCAGTTTTTTAAAGAGAAACAATTAAAGCATTTTCTGGTGGAGGTCAGCTTCACTCAGAAAGATATATACCAAAACATAGTTAGATTGTCTTTTAGTCTAATTAATATTCTTGAACCCCAGCATTCTCAACATTTACTGCATCTGTGATGACAACAGGTGACTTCCTGAACAGAGTTTAGATGGCAACATATTGGGTATAAAAGCTTTTCTTTGCGATAGAAAATGCCAAAGTAATACATAAGCTTCAGCTCTTGCTCTAAACTTGTTGCTTCCTCCCTTTCCAATTGCAGATGTGAATAAGATACATCTCAAACTTCTGGTTATGAAGAGTTACATTTGCAACCATTTGCAGATCATAGATGAACAAAGACAGAACTGTGCTCCATGAAACTCACTAAATATCAACATAAATCACAGAATCACAGAATAGTAGGGGTTGGAAGGGACCTCTGTGGGTCATCTAGTCCAACCCCCCTGCCAAAGCAGGGTCACCTACAGCAAGCTGCACAGGACCTTGTCCAGGC
>Ga0065711_1032942_pt1 | contig 26384 bp, 17 predicted proteins | sample Hoacrofraction12_FD_59098 | JGI IMG/M metagenome (GOLD analysis project Ga0065711, IMG submission 59098) | Hoatzin crop microbial communities from Cojedes, Venezuela - Epithelial fraction 12 v2 (version 2) | ecosystem: Host-associated > Birds > Digestive system > Esophagus > Crop | place... | reverse complement strand
CCCCCGAAAATTAATACAAGTTTAGGGCTACAGCCGCTGGTACTCCATTGGTGACAACAATGACATAGCAATAAGCTTCATTTAACTTTAAACTTACTTTAAAGAAGACTTCTATTCAGTTTGCATCATTGCAGCATACCAGGCACTAAGAAGATACAGCGATATTCTGCTTTCTCCTCAAATTTACATCAACATAATTTACATTTTAAAATAGTGTCAAAAAAATTAAATTAAATCCACCTATTTGGAAATCAACCTTCAATCTGCACCAGCCATATGTTTTTATTGCTCCCACTTTCACTTATGAAGTCACAATGACATTTTTTTCCTGGTTTTCTCCACATTGGCTGCGACCACTTTGTGGGCTCTGTCAATCTGATCATAGTTGAACTGGCACTAAAAGAATACTTCAACACAATCATGAAGCAGACTTATGGATAGTATCAAAAAGCTTCAATATTAAGTGGTCCCAAAAACCCTCTGAAAAACTGCTTGCCAGGGGGTGCAATTCAACAGCAATTAGCAACAAGGATCATTTGAAAAATACAGACAGAAGCTTTGCTGGCTCAACAGACAAAGTGAACATGGTCTATGGCCTGTTGGTCACTACAATACACTGAGGAGCACTACCAGCCTAAGATAACTATGCTACTCATCATCTCCAACACTTGCCACGACATGCTTCTCTCTCAGTCTACCTGTGGCAAGGCACAGGTTATTACACAGGGTTGTTCTTTTATTTTGCGCTAACTTGACTCTCTTTTTTTTCAAATGCATGTTTCCTAAATCTTCATCTTGAAACATTTCTTCTGCTATAGATGTAAAGCTTTCATTTTTGTATATATATCTTTCTACATATATATCTATATACACATATTGCTCATAGACAGCTTCTGGCTGTCTATTAGGCAGAATAGATTTACTATGACTAATAGATGCATACACTAAAGTATACGCATGGAAAAACTTTGCCAAGTGTCCTCATTAGTTTCAGAGTTTGGGTTATGCGCAGAGTTATAATCCTACAAACTCTCTCCCTCTCCATCTAAACACACTTTCTCCTCAAGAACGATAATACAAAGAGCTGCAATAAATCTAGCTGTCTATGTTCAGTGCCTGCAGAATTCAAACCAAGTTCCATTTCAATCTTCATGCACTCTTTTTTCATCTGGCAGCTACCAAGTAAATACAACATTTTACATAGCGATTACATTTAAATCTCCGTCAGTTAGGACCTGAACACAGGAATACTTACAAGTTTTGCATTTTGTTTACTTACATTATTATCACTCTTCACTTAATGATCGAGCATAATAAACACACATAAAATATATTTTTCTGTGAGAATGAAATACTTCAGAGAAAATTATTACTATTATTAATTTAGAAATGATGCATTTGGCAGCAAGAAGGCTAAGAAACATCAAACATATTCAAAAATTCACATATACGTATATTAGCATTAAGGCCTGGAAACACAAGGTCTGATTTTCAGGGGCAATAACCAGCATTACACCCCATGGAAGCCCTAAGCAATGAGACCTCTTCAGGACCTTTACAAATCCAGGCGTTATTTGCTGTGTGCCCACCCCCCAAAAGGATTTAAGAGATTTAACACACAGCCCCAAGACAGGTTTGCGATGCATAAATGTAAAGAGCCATTGCGCTGGATCATTTTTCCCTGGCAGGTGTCATTATACCTATATCAACAGCACAAAGACATACAAGAAAGATATATAGTCAGAAAGTCTGGAGACACCCTATAAAAGCAGCTGGAAGGGGCTGTGACAAGGACGAAACCAGAATCACCCAGGAAAAATTATGTATTCGTACAACTTTGATTGTTCTTCTGTTTTAACTTTAACATTGAGAGAGAATGCCAAGAAAAACATATGGGTTCTGGTCCACAGTGTTATGGAGCAGGGCACTAACATTTGCCCAGCCACATGGAAATGCTTTTTGGGTTGGCTTAAGAGAGCATAATTATATTGCTTATTCCAGTGCCACAACAAAAAAGAATGCTAAGAAAAATGAACACAGTTCATCAGTGAATTTCTGATAGCTTGCAAGCTCTTTGTTTCAAACCTGTTTTATGAAAAAAGAAGTGAATACAAAGATCATAACTGAAATTGAAAACAAAAAATTCATTCCAGCAAATGGTTCCCAAGATGTTTGGGACACGGCTATCTGCGGTACACCCAAACAATATCCAGCACAATCTTTACAGGTGATCTCCAGTTTTTACTGCAAGTCTGTGAAAAATAACAGTCTTCTCAGTGACACCCATTTTTCCTAAGTTTAATAAAATAATTCTAAAAGATGAACAGCCTTCGTTCTTCAAATCAGTCTCAAAGTTACAGGGATTCACCAGTACAGTACAGCAGTCTCTCCGAAAGTAAGAGAAAGCAGCCGTAAACATAATTTAATCTCCTGGTTTGATGATGTTTTCCTTCCCTTCACATCAAAACAGAGCAGCTGGTATGCACTAACGAATACAGCCTATTGGTCCCAGTTTCAAACTCTTTCTTGATCATTCCAGGTCCCATTCTAACCCAACCCGACACTCAACACAGCACCAGCAGCTTCAGGGAAATTTTCAGTTAAGGGTTAGACCACAGCAAACTACACTGAGAAAGGGGAAAGAAGTGCACGCAGCCAGAATAACAGTCCAGATTAGGGAGAAAAAAAGTCCATAATTTATTTCCAAGCATCTCCTTTTTTGTTGCTTTCCACCACTTCTATTCAATATGCTACCTCATACATATTTGTTATGCCCTTCTGGAAGTGGTCTCGCCATACGTTTTTTTCCCCCATGGACCACAAAATGACTGCAGGATGCTGCTGTGTTGCCCTCTTGACACTAATCCCTCACAGCCCCAGCCTAGCTTGGGCTGAGAATCACAGAACTGCGCAGCACAATGCAATGCCACCAAGAGGATGGGGCAATGACAGAAAGGAGGACAGAAATTCCAGATATCCTTGGCCAAAAAATGACACAGAGGCACTTAAGTGTGGGTTCAAGGAGCACCTTGATAGCAGGTCCTGGTTAAAACAATCTTTAAGCATTCAGAAAACTTACATCATCTTAACTCAGAGAGCAGAAATTCATATAAACCTTGTGGAACGGACTAAAGCAGACATGGAAATGGACTAGATTGCTACATTTCGTCCCAAAACTGGAGCAATCAAGAAGACATCACATTTTTGCTAGCTGCTTCAGTTAAAAACATTCTGATATTTGCAACAGATATTTAATGACCTTCAAACAGAACAAAATCTAAACCATTACATTGACCACTAGACATAGATTGAAATCAGTTTGATAAATCTAGACTTCAGGAAGAAAAAGTACATCTCCCTTCAATTCACTTCATTTTCCATCGGTTATTCGTATAAAGAATAATGAATTCTCATTCTCTTCCTTAGATGCTCTATCAAGCACACTACAGACAAACCCAATTAGCATTTAGAGGCTGCAACCTGCTTGAATTGCTTTGAGATTTCTTTGAGCTCATCTCCCAGCCAGACAATGTACTGAAACTGATTTAGCCCACTCTTTTTGAAATATTGCTGCTATTTTGCCCTTAATATATCACAAACAAAAAATACGCCTGCATTCTGATAGAGGGCCACAACAGAATTTGCATAAAATTGAATTAATGAGAGCAGATGATAACCTAGCAATATCCAATCTGATGGTTTCAAACAGTAAATTTATTTTGCATAAACAAATTAACTATTGAAAAAAAATCCTCAAAACCATTTACTTTCTACTTGGTTCAGAAGTGGCAAAATCTAAAATCATCCCAAAGTCATGCTGTTTTAGAAGCACTGAAATTGCTTTGAAAACACTCAAAGTTCCTCTCTTGTATTTGAGCGGGGGATGTTGCATATTATCATCCTGTAGATGTTTTGCTTGTTCCCATATATGTTTCCAGTCCTTTCTTCCAAGGCTGGTAAAACTGTAGCCTCAATGTCATCTTAGGGAAATGACTGCCATGGGTTAATTACGCAATGTGTGAATAAAGTCTTTTCTTTCATCAGTTTTCAATTTTTCCCTTCCAGTTTCAATCAGTGTTTCCTTGTTTTTCTATTCATGCTTTAAAAATGAAATACAAATTCCCATCCTGCTTTTCTTTACTGTAATCATTACTTTGGCTAGTTTTACTGTTTCCTTCTTATTCATCTCTCCCTAAATAGCCCTTTTCATATAAGAACATTCTCTCCATACCCCCCTCATTCTCACCTCCTCTCTCAATCACTCTATTTCTCCAGTGTGTCTTTCTGATGCAGCAATTGAAACAAAACACAACATCCCAGGTAATAGAACAGTACTGACTTTTTTTTTCTTTTAAGTAAAAGTCATAACCATAGTGTTTTCAGCAGTTTTCTTTCTCCTGTTCCTTTAACTTCTGCGTATTTGTTTATTCTTTCACAGCTGTGGCACAATACAAAGGAGCCTGGATGCAGTTGTCTACACTGACGCCAAGGTCTATTTTTGACTGGATGCTGTCAAGTAAAAGCATAAAATTAATTTCTAAGTTTAGACATTACATAAATAGCTAGATGTGAGTTAGCCAGGTTTCTCCAGACAATGAAGAAAAATAGGCATTATTAAAGTACAAATTTATACATCCATTCTATGAACTGAATTGTACCCTAGAAGCGCAGTTCCTTCCATGAATTACAACTGAGATGTCAACATCAACAGCTTAGATCTGAGGAATTCTACCCCAAAAAAAGTTCATCATCCTTAGTTTTTACAATTCTATCCATTTGTATTTCTAAAAGCATAAAAAAATTGAAATAACTAAAAAGCATATGAAAATCAAAAGTCACTATAATAATTTTAGGGGACTTTCCTCCCAGCTTGAAGCTGGAGTTTTGTGAAGTGGTCAGTACCAAACCAAAGACAAAGAGGATTAGCAGAATACTTCAACAATGTTTATTTTGATGACAACATTTAGAAGTTAATGTTATTCCATTCATAAATTATCACAGCTTTGTCACATTTTTCTGATGACTTGTTCAAACAATTTTTTTTTTGTCCCCCCTTAGAAAAAGACTTCCATTTCAGTTTGACAATTTCCAGCTTGAATTACAAAGTTGAATTCTCTGCTACTTTGTTGAGTCGGTAACACTTTCCGAGTGTAGGAGGGCACACAGATAAGAGACTCAAAGTGCAAACCGAAGAGATCAAGAGTTTCTCTGAGATGATGTGATTTAAAAATACTTCTCCACTTCCTTGAAATTTGGTTGTCCTTTATGCCAGTGTAAAGAAGTTGGGTTGGGGATGGGGGCAGAGAAAGAACGGGGGAAAGGAGTGAGAACATAGAGCCCAATGGAAAAAAAAAGAAAAAAAAGAAGGAGCAGAAGAGTAAAACCATTCCATGTAGAAGTTACTGTATTGGTACAGCACATATGACAATATGTGATTTATGTTCCACAAAAATAGTGGGCTATGCTTTCTGAAAAAAGAGAGAGAAAAAAAAAAAAAGAGAGACACATTTAGAAAGGTCCTGAAGAGAAGTAAAATTTAATGTAAAACTCCAACAACATTGCTGCCCTTTTGTGCAAATACTGAAACCTGAAGGAGGATTTCATTTCCCAGTAGCAATGCAGACAGCTGCACTCAGGAGCTTTCTTAAGTTTTCATTTTGCTTGTTTGTCTTCCAGTAAAGTCCTATTGATTCCCAGTCAGGTGGTACAAAAGGGCTGTATAAAATAGCCTCCGTGAAAATAACCACAATGTCTTTACTCACCTCCCGCACTCTCCTTCCCCTTGACTTAAACAAAGGATACTTAATGATTCTGCTGCTTGATGCTCTGGACAATAGGAAACTGCACTTAAAACAGCAACTGCTATTTGCTTACTGAGTCTTTTATCTTAAATGCAGGTCCTTCAAGAATACGTTGAGCTGATTTTAAAAACTACAGAAAAATTTTCGACCCTCTTTCTGTACAATCAGACATGAAAGATTGATGTGGAATATGGTTTTGCAATGAAATGTCATCCTTTGTCATTTGCATTTCAAATAAACCATTAATATCTGACAAAAGGACTGAGAACCAGGATAAAACACACTTTACACTTTGATATGTCAGCTGTTGTTCACCCCTGTGGCTTCAACTTTTTTCTGCTACCAGTTACTACAAAATTCACACCACTGTTTTTTTTGTTTTTAAATTTAACCTTATGCCATCACCAGTATCTGAAGCTGAAAAAGCTGCCCTGACATGGGTTTCTAAACACCACAAAGTCCTATGATAGAGATGGATTATGACTTCAAAAGCTTTCAAAATGGACTTGCAGCTTATTTTTCTCTTTATCCCCATTTAGTGTCCTCAAACTCTCTTCCAGACCCCTTTTGTAGCAGGCAGCATCTGCTGCTGGACTCTGCATCTGCCTCCTGCTGCAACCTTCTGTAACTTGGAAATAAATTTAACAGAAAGATAAAAAAAAATAGACAAGACATAAATTATTAGCCTGAGTCGCTTCTACCAGTGTTGCCAAGTCTGCTGCTCTGTGTAATTTAGGAATGGCACCAGGAAGGAAAGGAGAGGTCAGGTCATCATGGCAGTGCTCTTTCCCACCATCACCACACACCGCACGAAATACAAGCAAGTTCGTATCAGTAAGGTCCCCGGGCAGCAGCTGTAAGTTCACATCACTAACTTACACCTGATTATACACCCTGCATCAAGGAGGGCAGAGCAGGAAAGAAAACACACAACGATCCAGAAAAGATCCATTTCTTGCCTACACGACTTGTCTTAAAAAAAAAAATATGCATTTTTAGGGTATAAATATTGTGATTATTCTGGAGATAGTCTGCCTTTTATTCAGTGAAAGGTCATTTCGTGTGCAGCATGGATAGAGTCTTTTGGGAGAGATGCACATTTTAGAAATGCTAACAGAAAGACACTTGCAATGCATTAAGAAAAACAAACAAAAAAGGACAAATACAGTCACACCTCACTCACACGTCCCAGGTGAATGATCTCTGCTCTGTCCACTAAACAAGCACAACCTGACACTCACCATCGCAAACAGGGATCGTTACCATCCCCAGCACAACTTCTGCCAGTATATTTCTACCCATAGCCTGTATTATCAGAAATGCATCAGCCATAACGAGGACGCAGATAGCAGAGAGCCTTGGTGTGCCAGGCATTAGGTTAAAACAAGACTTCCCAAAGCGAAAACCACCAGAGCTATTCACAGAGCAACAGCTGGGGATGGATGTTAACAGTCAAGTTGAAATAGCATTTTTCACTTCTAACTGGATCTTTTCCATCACATATACCTCCTCAGAAAGCATACATCTGGGATGATCTTTCTCCTGCCTGGTCTTGGTTCCAAAAGAAAATACTCTGGAAAGGTTAACACAAGATCATTTTGCCAGTTTTGCGTTATTTAAGCACAAGGGAGAAAGCAGTTGTGTCCTTAAAAAAAAAAATTCTGTACTTTTCTGCACACTGATAAATCTAAGCCTGACATTTTACATGTAGTTACTAATTATTGTTTGTTTAGAGTGCTGATCATATGCTCTGCACTGTCATTGATGAGAAGTAATCCCTGTCCCAGAGAATGAGGGTGATATACAGTCTTAAACTCACAGGTAGTGATAGAAGAGATATTAAGAAACGTGAAACTTTAACAAAGTACCTTTAATGATATTTTCTAGTTGCTGGTAGTTTTTATTATTTCAGTTTCTATTCTTGCATGCATAACGATCCAATGCTGTAACTGCCGAGAACTGTAGTGTGTAAGCTACAAGCCCTCAAAAGAAAAGGAGGGATCGATACCTGGGAATGCAGCAAATGTAACAGATGTAGCAGACGTAGAGAGAAGTTACAACTTCAGGTCGTCGGAATCATTGCACACAGATTAACTAAAACCAAAGCAAGTCTTGATTCTTTGTGAGTAATTGGGAAGGTTGTAAAATAAGAGACTCCTGAATAATCCCACTTAGACAGCTCAGCCTTGGGAGAGCAGATGCGCAGAACCAGGAAGATAAGGAGGCACCAAGATGACAACAAGATCAGAACAACACAACCTTGAGCGACATGGTATACGTGATCTCACAACCGAGTTTGCACAGAAACAAAGGTCAACCAGCAGTCACTGTGATGAAGAGTACGAGCCTTCATCTGAAGACCCCTGATGACCACCCAGAGGCGCCAACAGACATGCGAAGGACATTAACATATGCTAATGAGTTCTCAAAAACATTCTGAATGTGACAAGCATTTCTCAGAAATATAATTAATATGTTCATCAACATAGCATAAATACCTAATAACTGTGTCTTTTCAACACACACATTTGGAGCAGAGATCCCCCGTGTGCCCGGTGCCGTAATAAGGGATACCTGCTTAACAGCATACATTGTACTGTTATTACCGGATCTTCAAATCAGTAGTTCCCACCTAGTTAAAAAAGGTTACTCGTGTGTAAAGTTACCATTTATATTAAAGGGGACAGATATTCAGAGCTTAAAGGCTGACAAAATAACCCAGACACCACAACCCCAAACAACCAAAAAAAAACCTCACTGGAAAATGCAGAAGATGGAGTGGAAGGTGCAAAATCAGAAAGAACTTCCTACCCCTAAAGAAACTCCATGAGAATATGAGCCTGTGCCACCATTCAGTTATTCTGTAGCCACAAACCTTGACGTTAATAGGGTTTATATGGGTATTGTTTCCCCGCCTCAGCTCAGGTATTCTCAGCAAAATAATACAGAAAAAAATACGACTGGGAAGAATGTGAAATGATTTAAAGTAAGAATAAAAATTGTTCTTTAAGTGAGCACTTTCACACTGTTGGCATTTGACATAATCTGACTCCTGATGCCTGTATTTGGGGAAAAAACGAACTGGAAATTATTATCCTTGCCTATACAAAATAGTCCTACTTGAGACACACCTCACGAGTCAAGTACAGGATTAGGCCTTAAGATGTTGTGTTTGGAAATCACCTGTTTCTCTGCATTAGGAAGGTGTTCTATCACCTTCTTACATTAAAATCCCAGGAGTGTTACCAGGACTAAGATGCATTAAACTTCATCCCTCAGGATGTTATAATACAGGACAGCTGTATGGTTTTCTGCACACCAGATAAAAAGAAAAAATAATCAAAGTGTTACGTCTTGGGCACACATACTAAACAGACTACTCTGAGATCACAAAGGCCATCTTTGGATCAAAATTATTCTCATATCAGTCATTCATCTTGGATAAAAGGCTTGCATTTTCTTTTGAGAATTGTCTCTTTACCAACTCAAATATGTACTGTCTACATGAAAATTCTGAGTGCCTTTCTGTCATCATATTTCTGGATGAAATACGATAATGTGTCTGTTTTCCAGTTCCAACGTGTTTTGTGTCTACACAATGCTATTCATTGCTAATTTCTGATCATGAATTTCTAAATCTCTAGACAGATTTAGAAATTGCTATGAAAAAAATAATTCTAAGACATGTTTCCTTTATTCCCAAATATTTAAAATAAAAAAGGGATTAAAAACTGGGCATAATATAATCACCTACCTTAACAGATTTTTTTTCTCCAGTTAGGACAACTTAAAAATAAAATTCGGTTAAAAAAATAAACCAGGACCTCACAACATCATAACCACTTTTTTCAACCTCTTACATAGTAATGATATTAATTACAAACACAAATTTAAAAGTAGTCTTCTTAAGCAATGCTCTACATTTTTCACTGGATACCACTATTAGAGGCGACATAAAGCCTCCCAACTCTACTAAAGAGTCATAAAAGACCTGGCAGAGAGGCTGATGTGATTTAAGCCACGTACAGGGAGACTATTTGAACTATAGTTCCATCTGAACCTGAACGGAGGGTTTTAATAGCCAGCACTATCAACCTGAAGAGATATTGCTAAATTGTACTAAAGGGAAAAAATGAAAATCAATATTATTATAAATTATATATTTTCTTGGCATTTTCAGTCACTGAGAGACATTTCTAGGGAGCCAGATATCCATTTGTTTGTAGCGCAGGCCCTTGCGCAACAAGGGTGATACTAAGGGAACACATACATGTGTCAATACTTGAATGAGTAGTGACTAGAAAGATTACAAGTGCAACAAATTTAATCCAATTATAAAAGAAAAAAAGTCCATAAAATCTGTATTAAAAGCTGAGGTATTAGTCTTCAACTTCTTTTCATTCCACAGTGACAGATGAACGTGATATTGTCCTTAACAGTATCTACTGAATGACGCATTTTTTGCTATCATTTAATAGTCTAGTTATATAAAATCAATACTCCCACACATGCTGTCATTCTTCTCCTTCTGTCCCATTCAGGACTGTGGAAGGAAAGAATCCCCATATGCAATTATAAATCCGTTTAAAACAAAATATTGAACCATGTCTTCAAACCTTCATCATACTATATGGCATTTTCTATATAATTACTTCTAAAACGTCCATAGCTTAAGTTAGTTTCCCTATGGAAAAGGCTTAGGAATACTTTAGAAATTCAGAAGAGGATGAAAGCACACACTGAATTCCATCATAGGTATCAACATAGTCCTTCGATCCTGTTCGAAAGGAAAGTCAAGACACCTAATTGCCAGAGAAGAATTAAGAACCTCACTTTTTCAGGAGCATAAAAGCTTGTTGCCCCAACAGGGCTTCCTGAGCCAGCTCTGTAAGCAGAAGCATGATGCAGACACACTTGAGTTAACACTCTTAGCTACCATGCAAACACACATATTGTTTCTAGAGGTAAAAAAGGCAAAGGTGCATATTGTGTCTTGGCATCTGGGTTTCCTTTAGGTCTGTGATAATTTTTGATTTTTTTTTTCTTTTTTTTTAAACCCACTCTCTATTCTGAAAGAGTTAATTACAAACTTAATAGATAGTTAATTACAAACTTAATAGATCTTATAGTTAAGAATAGATGCCACTCTCTATTCTGAACGAGGCTGAGGCATCCAGAGGGGAATTTAACTACTGCCAGTACAGCGAAAAGGGCAGAGGATCAAGGGTGCACCTAAAGTAAGCGAGATGAAGTGGTAAAAAATACCACATTTTTCTAGAGATCATACACTGAGCAAAAGCCTCCAGTTTGATACTTACAGAAAACCAGGATTATTAGCTTTCCCCTAAATTAAATATTTCAGTTTGGATAGACAGAACTGACATATGCTTTTCATTTTAAGTCAGAGTAAGGGATGTAATAAATGTTATTTACTATACTATATGGTAAGCCACTCACAAGGTTTAAGAGTGTGCCACCCATCAGCTTTCAGCCAAACTGGACAAGGGCACATGTTGATGCTTGGCCACTGTCTCAGCAAGAAGAGGAGATTTATGGAGGCAAGAAGGGGGGAGCAGCAGGATCCTGTCTCTAGCTCCCATCTTTGGGGAATCATCTGGGAAGGCAAAGTCCTAGATTTGGCCCTGGCTTTTAGATGTACATTTTATATTCACTGATCACGTAGTACAAAACAGAAACTCTCCTAGGAGAATGGAAATTTAGAGGACACCTCCAAAAAGTGCAGGCTCTGGCTTGAATTCCCGCTAGCTACAGCAGTCCTAAGATCCTGGTTTTCCATTCCCCTGGACAGATGCTCATCACTTACCTACACAAATACAGGCATAACAACCACTCATAGCAATTACAGTAGCCACAGCTTTGCAACTCTTTCAGTAGAGGTTAGACCCGCTGAATATACCTAGTAGATCATTCGCCTGGGGCATTAAGCAGCAAGGTGCCAGCTGTGTGAAACACACACTGCCTCAGGCACCAGGTAGGTGCTCAGACATTCAGCTCAGCTGACAGGACCATAAAAGACTGGTCACTTTATAACTCCACTAGTGAAAAAAGTCAGACTTCCAGGGATTGTAACTCACCTAGTGACATTCTCAGGATTACTCTCCTGTGCTTCAATTCCATCAAAATTGTATTTAGATGGTAAATTTTGGGCTAGGTTTAAGAGAAAGATGACGAGTGTGCTGTAAGAAGCAACAAAGAAATGAATAACTGGGGAGAGGTGTGTCGTATTCGCATAGAAAACTGTATCCATATCTATCTGCTGAAAGAAATGAGAAGATTTAGAAAGTGATGAGAAAGTTTAGCACCCAATAACATGTTCATCCAGTGAATCCATCACTTAAAGACAATATACAGAAAACATCACAAGATAAAACTATAAGGGAATTCCATTCAGAATGTTGAGAAAGAGTATATTGGATCATTTCAGGTGCATTCTGGTACATCTCCTGAACAGGATCATAAACTGTGTGATACATCTTTCATATCACTGGAATGGTTTTAAATTCAGTATTTGCAGTTATAAAAGAGTAAACATTCAATACTAATCTATTTAGAGAATAACTATATTTAACCTATTCCGGGTACATTTATCATTTCACACTGAAGAAAAATGACAGCCATGGGGAGCACCGGCCAGTGGAAGATGCAGATGTTACACAGGCTCTTTTTCAGTTTTATACTTCTAAGATTTGCCACACTGGTGTTGACAGAGGGTCCGCATCAATGTCTTTTCTCCAGGACTGGAGAGGAATAGACTTCTGAGGAAACCTACTTCAGGAAAGTAAATCTTTGCCCTACACTTTTTGTCCTACAGTTTTTATACACTGTCATCTTCCCACAGCTCATGGTTCAGTAGTTTCCAAGACAAGAGTGGTAGCTAGATGTACTTTTCTTCCATTAATTTGTCTTTTTAAACCAATGCAAAGTTTTAGCACCTGTAGTCTCCTGTGTCAATTCTGAAACACACAAAGCAGTGGTGGAAGCAGGAAAGCAGGACCACCAGAAAATCCAAGCCAACTATCAACCAAACATCTCATTCAAATATTGGTTGGTTCCGCAAAAAAACATTCCGATTTATGTAGAATCCCTCTGGTTTTTTTTCTTCTTTAAAATTGTTTTTAACAATTAGTTGTGGGTGTTGGGCTTACTGGACAGTTCCACAGATCACACACCCTCCTTCCCCCTCCGCCCCCCCCTCCAGTTTTGAGGCATATTTGACACCTTCTAGTCCTCTGGTGGTACATCAGCAGCAAGTTACAAGGCAGAGCTATTTCATCCCAAAATTCCTTTCACCTCCTGGATGAATATTGTCAGCTCCTGGCAACTTATTTTAGTATCTCCTCTACTGGCACTTCAGTTTCATCCTCTTGGACGTCCCCTGTGAACAAGGGTGCTGGTAAGAAGACTTCTTGATTAATTTCAGGCAATACAAGTTTCTTCTATTTTCTTGATTATTTCATAGTTTACTCATGACACAACAGACACAATCAAACCAACTTATTATCTTCATTGCACATCTGTGAAATGGGGAAACAACATGACACTTGCCTTCCCATTGATAGTTATAATTTAAAATCAGAGTAATCGCTATTAACTGTTCTCATTTTAAGATGCTATTTCACTGCAAAAAGAACATTATGTATTACAATACAACAGAAAACAAGTAATTATGCTGAACAGCAGTTAAGTTCTTTCAAAAGCTCAAGTTAAAAATCTATTTCGTCCACGCTAGGTTAAAAGATTAAGGAAACTGGTCCAATCTGAATGGGAAGGGAGAGATCAGTTTTCTTACTCCTTGCTGTCGAGGAGCGTAGAGGACACCACAATGCCTACAGACACACTGTAGCAGCTTTCTCTTCTGAACTATTTCTTGCTCTGTACGCTTGGATAAGGCAATTACACTAACTGCACTCTCAGCCTGGCTCCGTGTATTCAAAGTGATTGAAGAAAGATATTAAACCTGCTGCTCTCATGTAAAACTGGAGATAGTCCTGAACTGAGTAGCTTGGTTTGGACATATCAGTAGCTTTCAGGGCTTAAATACAAAGTTTCATATCAACCAAGAAGTGTTATTAAAAATATATCAAACAACTGGATTTGGCCTTTACAAATGTATTTCCATAAAGAAACTTATTTAAGCTAATATTTAATGTTTAAATCAGCAAAAAGTTTTGAAAAACCAGAAGGTGTTTTGGTTTTTTTAATCACACAATTTAACTTTCTTCTGTTAGGCAACTTCTGGACTTTTAGGATTTTGCCCCAGAAATCCGACAGCCCAGGAAATCCTTTAGTTTCTTCAGCAGATACAACTATATCAATTTCTTTAACAATATTACTGTAAAGCCATGTCATTTTATGGAGGGGAGTTTGTTTGCTTTATGTTTCTGTAAAGCTAAACACTTTCCCTGGCAAGACTACAGCTCCTCATATAAAATCTTTATTCCCTTTAAAAACCACTTTATTGCATTAGTAAACTTAAATTGGAGCTGTCAGATTTCTTCAAGGCATCCTGAGGAATCTGTCAGCAGTGTGACCAAGTGCATAAGTTCTGGCATTTCTTTTCACAGTAGATCAAAAACTAGATGGATGAATGATCCGAAACTGTTATATGTGTGCTGCTGTCTGAAAGAGTTGAGCTGTTTGGTTTAATGCCAGAAAAACGTTCTTCCAGCTGCACTTATATGACATAATCGTGATGTTCAGTCAATGGTCAGATTTACAGTCTGTGATATACCACCTTTAGATACGTGAAAGTACCAGGCAGCACGCTGGCCATTTAAGTTTCTAGTTCTAAAAGGCAGACTTCAGTCAAATACTTCTCACAACAGACACTGTTCTTTTCTAACTGAAAGGTCTGCTTCAACCATCAGCGAGGAGATGGTTAGAAGACTTGGTCTGGACATTGAGAGGTTGGTTCTGCCATTAGCCCTTGCTGCCAAACGGTGATTTTGGGGAACCACACTTGCATTTACTTCTAGAGTAGAACAAATAGCAAAATATGCTCAGTAAAATACATCAAATAAAAAAAAACTTCTACTGCAATCACAAATAGCTTGCTGACAAAGTTGAGCAGCAGAATTTCCTTCAAGTGCATCAGCTTGACCATCAGAAGTGTATGGCAATGCACCCAAAAAGGAATTGCAAAAAAAATAGAAAGGGGAAAGATAAGTTGCCAAATGTTGTCAATAAGACTTAAGTAGATTTGGTCTTCTGAAAGAGATTTTTGATAAATAAATCTGTACTTCATATAAAAAGGAGATACATGAGTAGAGTAACACCCAACAGCAAACCAGGGTTAGCAAGTCTCATCCACTTTAAACCCTAGGTTTAGGCTTTTCCTACTCAAATTGTACTAACTGTGATCTTCATCTGGCCTCTGCTAAGAGAAACGGATTCCATCGCTTTGAAATTGTCTAGCCATGGAAGAAAACGCTCCAAGCTGAAAAAACAGGCTGCCCAGAGAAGTGGTGGAGTCACCATCCCTGGAGGTGTTAAAAAAATGTGCAGACGTGGCACTTCGGGACATGGTTTAGTACACATGGTGGTGTTGGATTGACTGTTGGACTTGATGATCTTAGAGGCCTTTTCCAACCTTAATGATTCTATGACAACTGCTATTGCCTTTATTTTTTTCCATTTAAAAAAGTTCTCTATTTTCTCCCTGTATGAGAATTCAAAAAATTAATACCAGAGTTTCAATTCTTGCAGCTGCTGTTTAACAGTGGAGAAGTATTAGAAAAGAAAAAAGAAAAAATGTAACTGAGAATTACATTCTTAGATATCTTAGCTACTATCATATTGAAATATATAATTCTAGGTTACAATAGAATAAAAACTATTCTAAAGTCTCCTACTACCAACATTTATTTCTTGAGTATTTCCATGCAGCTTCAGTATCTTTTTAATCACTGAGTGACTGCTAGAAGAACTGTTCAAAATCTCAGACTATCTTGGGAAACATTTGAAGTTGCAATGATTTCTCCATCACTAAAAAGAACTACTACCCATCAGAAGTACGAGATCCTTGGGACCTTTGCAGTAATTAGTGCTGGTATCTTTAGATGGCACAAATGGAACACTGATCCTTCAATTTAAATGGTAGCCAGATATCAGCTACATCATCCTAAGTCCTAGACCCAAATACATGAACCAATATGGAAGCAGACTGACATGTTTTCTTTTCCAAATAAAGGAAAGCTGCACAGTGATTATAGATTAATTTAACTGTACAATTGCATGTACTGAATAAAGTAGGTGTTTCATCTAATGCAATATCAATGAGCTAGGAAGTGCACTATTTAGTGGAGGAATCTTTGCTAAATTTAAGTTAATTGGAGAATACGGAAAACTGGCATTTATTCAACCTTTAAACATAAAAATGGAAGACACTTTTTTGCATTTTCCCATCAAATTAACTTCAACTGTGTTTTTATTTTCACTGACAAAAGAGCAAATCTTCTAGTTATCCCTCAAGAATTATTTTCTTGCAGCAAAACAATAAATATAACCATGACAAAAAGTCTACAAAAATGCATATTAAAAGTTGAATTATATTTAAAACACATAAGTTGAACATGGTCTAATTTGCATCCATTTTACCTCGACTTCCCTGACCTAATACAAAATTCAAGCAATCTCTGCTGTTATTCTACATCAGCAACAGCAATCCATCCCAGATTACAGTGAAAACTTATACTCAAAGACACAGTAAGGATTAAGCCCTTCTTTGCTCTCTTCTTTATTATGTAAGGACACCTCAAACAATGTATGTGCAGTCCCTGCCGCACACAGCCAGGGTCTGGCATCACAGACACTAGTTACAAAACATATTCCCCTTGTAGCATCTTCTGACTCCTTGACAAACAATAAAGAGCAGTATATCGGCAGATGTACCAACAGCTTTTGACTTGCCCCTGGGCTGGTCATGAGTTGCCTCTTTCTGACCTATGTTTTCAGAACAGTTACCAGGTTTTGACTAAGACTTCATTACACGGAATTTGACAATCGGAAGCAATTTTTTAAATGAACGTTGATATATGGAAACAATTGCTGCTATTAAACTTTCTTTTTCCATTTTTATATAAAATGTGTTCCATCAAGTAGTCAGACAGCTCAGATCTATCTCCCAAATTGAAAGACGAGTTTTGAGACGTGCTTAAATCTAGTAATTATCCAGGATGTAACAATTGTTAGGCCACAATTCTGCAAGGACTCAGCAAGTTTATGTTTACTTTTATACCCCATAATTAATTCCATTGACTGTATTTGTATTGTAAGACAAGTCATCTATCGCTATGCAAGAGATATATTAAGCTGTAAAAACTAATTTCAAATGACGCTAACGCCTTGGTCTTTTCAGAATATCATCGTGCCTCTGCAACAGCAAACTAAACAAGTCTTGTGACTTGAAGAACATCTGACATGCATTCTAATGCTCTTGAGTGCTCCTTCTCATCTGCAATAATAAATTGCGTGCCAGTGCTCAAGTAAAAAAAAAAAAAAAAAAATCACTCATCTAAAAGACCACCATTGGCATAAGAGAATTCTAACTGAAACGTAGAAGTTTTCAGATGTGAAAAAAGTCTGAGATTTTTACAGAGGAGCCAATTTTCTGTTCAAATTCCTGATATATTCCTCATCCACCCTCAAGGTCACAGAGCTCTCATCGCATAGAAGACTTGGGCTCTAACTCCAGTGCTCAGATTCACACCTACTTACAGGTCCTCAGCATACCAAGAAAGTAGCCTAAGGCAAAGATTACTAGGGGTATTCGCACCATCTCAGTGTATGTTGTGATAATTAGGCAACATAAATTCTTTAAAAATTAAAATGTTTAAGTGTGAAAAAAGATGCCGAGACAACATGGATGAGGATGACTTCACTAGTATTAAGAAAAAGATGAAGACAGATAAAAAGGGATGCTATAATTGGAAGAAGCAACTGACACAGCAAAAAAAGTAGTCCAAATGTTGTCTTTATTTATTCACATAAATATGTAGATTTTTTTTCCTCTAGTGACTGCATTGCCTGGTTTACACTTCCCTTTGTCATCTGATTCTAACACACCGCTGAGGAACTGGGCAGTCCAGCATCTCTATTCAATAACCCAAATACTTCCCATACAATCTGCAATTTGTGTATGTTGCTCTTTCCCTATCCTCCAAAACATAATAAGATAGATCTGCTTATACTAACTCCAGCTATCTTCAGTCTAAAGGTAGCAGCATCAGGTCAGTGAACAGATAGGGCATTATTTTCTGACTCCCATTTTTTCCATGATGCCTTTGTTATAACAGTAATATTACATTTATCAGAGTTTGTGCCTGGAACATACTTTTAAGGTTAGTCATATTTTTAGGAATTCTTTGTAAACTTCTTGCTTTGAAGTAGGATTTGAAAACATTGATAGTGTTTATCCCAGAAGGGAAATAAACAAGAACATGCATAATTAATGTAACAATAATAATGAGCTATATTGAAAGGGAGCTTTAGTTCTCTGTCTCACTACAGAAAAGTAAGGGTCATTCAACAAAACTGACTAGTGGTATACTAAAAAGACAGGAAACATTAACTCTTTCCCCTTCACTCCTTGTTGTGAGATATTGATGTTTTTCCCAAGCCAATTTCTCTTGGAGACAGGATGTTAAACTAAGCAGATCACATCTATCTACCTTGGATCACATCTATTGATGTAAATAGTAGTTTCTTAGCACACAGATACTCTAATAAAGAAGTTCTATAACAACAATACTCTTCATGCACACATTCAGCTGGAGATTAATTCCCATATCCAGTTATTATGGTTCACTCAGCTACCAAATCTCAGCTGACCCACAGCAACCATCAGTGCGCATTGTCTTAGATCATAATATATACAAATTTATGCACTACAACTTAACATGCAGTGTAAGGTGGTTAGAGATAATTCACATGACTTTGTCAGAGGCAATTTGCTAGCACAATAACTAAATTGTGCATTTAAGCTGTTAACACTAAATTCATCCCACCTGATTGTAGACAACCAAGAGTAATACTTAATCTATGTGTATGAAATGGCATGTGGTCCTTCTACAGTGAGCGAAAAGACCATACGCACGACTATCCACATCCTAGATGGAAGGAAATGCACCCTCAAAATTCCAGTCCTTCTCTACAGGGGAAGATTAAGGTGGCAGGTTAGGAGGTAAATCAAAGATAGCTATGCAGTTTTTGGAATGAATCTGGATCACAATGATCAAATCTCACCCTCCCCAATTTTTTTCTCCAAGATTAAAATAAACCAAGAAAAACTGAAGGCTGGCATTTCTAATGGCTACATGTTTCTACACAGTGTCTTTCCTTTACATAAACTCTTTGCTAACTCTTTGGCTGGAGACCACCACTCCTATAGTTGATTGAGGAGCTGATTGTATAAACATTCCTCCTCTCCTTCAGCACAGACTCAGATGGCTTGACTTGGATAACTAGTGTGACTTGATTAAAAAATGATAGTTGATTTTGCATGAAAGCTGCTGAACTGCACTTGGACAATTTCTTCTGCTACATCCGTTGTCTTCCAGCCCAACCTCTAATGAAAAGGATGAACACTGCAGGGATGATAATATCTCAAACCACTACAGAACAAAGCCCAAAGGACAGGGTCCATCCACGGATTACATATGCACTGTGAACTGGCAGTATCTCTGTTAAAAACTGTTAATAATTCATTATCACCATTTTACACCAGCCAGCCCCTGGAGAAGAACAAATTAAAAATGCTGCTTGAAATATCATCCTTATCGGCAATACTGGGAAAAGAATGCAACTCCTTTTCCCTACTCACTGCATGCAAACACACAAGCAAAATGGCCTTCTTTAAAAGAAAACAGTTGCTGGCATTTTACATTTCTGTTTTTACTTTATTTACACAAGACTGTCTACTGGGAAATGACATTTCCCTTCAGCTAAGAAAAAGAAAATATATAGAAAAGTGGTACAGCTAGCATTTACAGGAAATACAGCTGGAAAATTACAGGGCACAAATAACCTATGTTTTCTATAATTACACGGAAACATGAATTAGAATTCATATTATTGTGTTATATTTATGATTCTATTTATGACTTCCAGAAAGCAAGAATGGAATCCTTTTTGTAATCTACCTTTTATAGCATCAATCAACACTGACTACTACGAAGAACGTTTCTTGAAATTACAGCCTTACAGTGCAATTATAAGTTTTTGTAATATTGTAACAGAAATATTACATTGCATAATGATGAATACACATAAGTATAGATTTAACATTTGATCAAAGTTACAGATGAATTCCTATCTCTTATCCAGGAATTACCATAGATTATCGTAAGATAATTTCTAAATCATATAAATTTATTTATAGCCTTGAAAATACAGGCAGAAAGATGAAATACTAAACTCAAAAGAGAATTATTCAATCACATGTCTTATATTTCGCCCAGCAATAGGATATCATGCTAACAGCATACTGGGGTTAGGCAGCACAATTTGACTAAAAATGCATATTTTTATTCATGACTTCTACAAACCGTCAGCAGTTGTAGGAATACAGACTTTATGTTGCCAATGACAGCTGACAGCACAATTGAAGTAACCAGCTTTCCCTTCTCTACATGCCTGAGGAAGTGTAATATCATTTATCTACTGCAAAGGTTTACAAAGACCTGGCAGAGCGAGATTAATGCGCTTCTTTATGAAGCGAGCAGCAGTGTTTACATCCTTCCTTCTCCCTGAGTAGCGTCTGATTGCATAGCGCTCGTATCACCAGGCTTGATGGGTGTTACTGTAGGCTCAAGGTAAAATAAACGCCAAAATCACAGTCTAAAACAAATAGAAGAATATTAACTCTTTGTGGATGAACTACAGAACTCAAGCAGGATCAGCATGTCTTTGGCTTTCGATTTACCCAACACCACATGGCCAGCTTTTCCAGCAAAACAGCAGCACAGCATTGCAGGCATCCCCATGAATTTGCACTGCAAGACCAACAATACCTACCCCGAAAAGCTGAAACACTGTATTCCCAAGTCCTTCAACTCAAATACATATTAGAAAAAGGAAAAAAAACAACAAAAACCCCAAGCTTTTCTGCACACTTGCCAGAGATTCTGAAAACCACCAAGAGGTGACACTCTGTCTGGTAGGAGTGGAAAAAAAAAAAAAAAAGAGATGCCTTTTACCCGCAGAAATTTGGCCACCTCATTCCCAAGTGAGATTTTCATCAGTCTCCTGTGATGCTGAAGCCAGGGATGCAGGGGAGACGCACTTCTGGGAATCACAACTTGGCAACAGCTTGAGTGCTGATCCTTGCTAATCCACCCTTGGGTAAAGCAAGCAGTAGGGTATCAAAGGTTACATTCTGCTCTCACATAAAAGCACCATGAAGTTGGCAAGGATTTGGTAAATTTAGTGAAGCTGATCAGGATCAACTCTGGTATAAGTGCTGAGCAAAACATGGTCCTGTGCCTATTGCTCTACTTAAAAAGCAGCACCTCAGATTCCTTCTGAAAATCCAGCTTTTCCTGCGGTTCTGCTGACAACGATTCACTTGCCTGTACCAACAGTCTCGCTGTTTTATAAACTGTAACTAAAAGATTTCCAACAATTTAGCTAACAATAGTCTCAAAGAATTGCAGTACTTCAGGTATTATCTATTAAAAAATGTAATAAGGATGCTGAAGAAGAGATTGATCCAGATTCTTGAATAAACATTTCTAATTCATCCCAAGGAGGGCAAAGGTGACAGAATTTCTGTGTGTACATCCAGAGCACACAGGCACGTGCTTACATACACATGTTCTCTTTTCAGAGCATCCACCACTTATTTCTCAGCCTTGGAGGTCCAGAAATGACAGACCAACAGCTGTGACTTTGTTGAGGCATAAAAGAGTTCCTCCAAGTTATTTTTAGGTTGAATCCCTCTGCTCCCCCTCATCAAATCATCTTCAGAGTCCTACAGAATCAAACTCCCAGTGGGTGACTTAGATTTAAAAAAGAAACCAGAGACAACCATTTGCTAGAAAATTATTTTTGGTTGTAACTGTAGGGTTGGATTTTCTAAAGCTCTCACTGCCAGCCTAACTTTGCTCCCACTAGCTAGGAATAGAAGTTTAGTATGGTCTCCAGCAGGAGCAGAACTAGGCCAGCAAGAAAGTCTTTGAAAAGCCAATCTTACAATTACACGTTGTGTAAGGAATTTAGAAGCACTCAGCTGCCCCAGTTACAGCATATATAGTCAAGCAGCACTCAGAGTTCTTTATCTCCCAGTAACTAGTTACTGTCAGTGATCATATTGATTCTTACATAGAGTCATTGCTGGTATGGTTTGTAGGTGACAAAAAAACATATAGAGTATTAGGAAGGTAGGTCAGGGTATAGTTAGCAAATACATTTGCTCAAATGTAAAATGGAATAATGCCCCAGAACTACTAAAAAAAAAAAACAAAAGCCACAGAAATGCTCTAAAAAAGCCAGTTTTACCATGTAAGGCCTCCAGAACTCAATCCATTCAGCAAAAGCAAACAGTTGGTACTCGGAGAAAAGATGTAATTGAAGCTGAGCATTTCTCTTCCATGATGTATGTATGTCAGGATATGATAGCCAAAAGCAGAACTAGAGACATGATGTGGCAGTGAAAATAAACCTTTTTTTAAGTTCACAGTTTTGTCTCCTCCATGTTCCCATGAGGTTTAGGATTGGGAGGGAATTTTACCCCAGACCATACTGACCAAGAACTGTTCAGCCAAGGCGTGCAGTGCAGATCTGAAGCAAGTGCCACCTCCTGCCACTGCTGAGGCTTCAGGCACTGGCTATGCTTGAGTCTCCCCTGTTTCCTTGTAGCATAAAGTGCTTTGGGACAGAACTGGTTTGAGCAAATCTCTTGGGCTCAGTACAACACTGCTCAATAAAATTTAATAGCCAGTCTGAACTTTGCATGATTTCATTCTCCCCTTTCTGGCCTCAGACACTGTGAAATATGGATGAGTCTACGGTCAGTCCCCGAGCAACATGCAGCCCTGTTCTTCCCGTGCTAACAGCATCACTGGTCTGGCTCTTCTACTTATACATCTCGCCTTGCTTTTCTGCACATCCTTTTAACTGCAATTTTACTCATTTCCAAATACAGAGATGAACTTTTTGGCTATGGCTTCCTGACAAGTGCTCTTCCTTTCATGGTCTTGAGCCCTGGCTTTATTAGCCTTGTCTATCAGCGTGCCCAGAAGATGTTCTCACTAACGTACCTGACAGGCTGCTCCTAACATGTCTTAACGTACCATCAGAAATTAATTGTCTTTCTTCTTTCTCTAGAAGAATTTTAAACTTCTCTTCGCTCCTTTAGCCTGCCAGCATGTAGCATTCCCTCCCTGGCATTAGGCAGTCTGCCAATTGATCCAGTGCAATAAGAAAAATCACAAATGTTTGGAAACCGAGTTACTTAAAAGTTCAGTAATTTCAGAATATGAAAATTCACTTACAGTAATTCTTCAAAATTTTCTTTAGAGGTGTTAATACCATCTGCAACTGCAGCTTTTATTAATATTATAATTAATACATTTGTATTTTGGTGCAGATTTGTACAGTGCATTTGCAGATGCAATCATGCAACCCTCTGTGCCTCCTGGAGTGACACAAGCCTTTTACTGACATCTCCAACACCGATAAAACCTAGCACTCTTACTTACATTTGGCTTTTTCCTTGCTTCTTCATTTCTGCACATTGGCTTCTACCTAACGTGACGAGAATATCTATAACCATTCAGATAAACACAATTCTTTTAAGAGGTACTCTCCCTCTATGTCGGATATGATATTGTGTAGCAGATCTGAGGTCAGTTTAATCCAGCTTCCCTCCCTCTCCCCCTTTATCAGATACCTGAATACATCTGGAAAAAGAAGCTTAAGATAAAGACATTAGAATAGCGGTATACACCTGTCTCCTCTTCCTGTAAGATGAGCTGGTGTGCATCCATGCATACAGCAAAGGCCCTGCCCTGGTCCCTCTCTCTAGTTCTTATCAAATCTTTAGGGTTAGTTCCCTTCCAATTTCTTTCAAAACCAGTCTCTACCAATTTGTGATACCTGTGTTCTCCTTAAAGCCTTTACTCCTTCCCTCCTCCAGGAGCTCAGGTGGGTCAACACGTGTGTCACACCACGGACGCATGGCAGATGCACAGCGTTCTGCTCCCACAGATCCAGAGCAGCATCGGCAATGGGCTCAGCCACCTCAGGGAAACCAGCACCAAAGAGATTAGCCTTTCAGCTCTCAGGAGGAACAACACATTTGTGGTTTTGTCATCAGCACTACCAGTAGTCAGGGTCTACCACGGAAACTGCTGATCTAACTACCAAACTGAATTAACTGAATCTCTGTCACATGCACACTTATTGAAGAGAGAAAAATTAATGGCTTTCAAGCTACAAAATTCATCCTCTACATTATTATTGTGGTATAAATTTGTATCTTTGCCTAATTTATTACTGAGTAACCTCTTGAATGTCCAAGGATATCACTTGCCCACCTCCTACTATAAGCCTTGAAGCCTTCTGAAATCCCTGTTGATCCACCACTAACTCCCCAGAATTCATAAGTCAGCAGCAGCAGCGGAAACTATAGCTTGCAGGCCTTACTGCAGAAACCCATCTGTCAAAAGCCTGTAGCACACAACTGTTTTCTCAAAGAATTGTTAATTTGCCTGCCTGCCATCTGCAACACTTTGAAGAGTCAAAAGCCAACGCTGCTCATCTCAACACCCAAACCTTTACTGCTGCTGCTCCTCACAAAGGTTCACCGCATAGATCTGCACATTCTGCAGATCTGGATTTCCCTGGATAATGTGCCTTCTAGTATTTACATTTTTATTAGCAATACTTTAATACAGCAGTTCTGCTCACCCCAGAAGACTTCGTAGTCGCATACAGTGCCAATGAAAAGCTCCAGCTTCTGCAAGAGTGATAGCTGACAGCTAAATAATGCAACTAACAATTACAGACTTCAACAGATTACAATCTTAATGACAGAAAAAAAAAACTCCACCTTTGTTAAAAGAGCCATGGAATCTAAATATTCTCATCAAGCAGATAGCTCTATGATATTTCACCTTCTGTGGAAAACACCTATGTGTTAAATTGAACAACTGATAACTTGCTTCAGGAAGGAGATGATAATCGTATCTGCTGCCTAATCTGACGTATACCATACTAAAGTAGCCCACTGATAATGTATTTCAGAAAGAATGTACTGGTACCCAACTGAGGAAGACACTCAAGTTCTACAAATAGATAACAATATTTTTCAGTGTCTCTTAAGCATTAATACTATTAATACACAGCCTTTATGAAGAATCTCCTTTCTTCATTAATCACATTAAGATTTTGATTAAAGGTTAATTCTAGAGGAAGATAATTACTTCAGTCATACCTTATTGACCAGTTTCTTATTAGAACTACCACCTTTTTCAGGCAGTGTAATGCTACATTCTATTAAAACAATGCCCACTGCAAATTCTTACCTAGCTCAAGATGATCTGCAAGCTGTCTAGATCTACAAATACAGAATTGTCTTTATCAAGAGACCACCTGTCAATTCATTTTTAACATCTCTACTTGATTAACATTAGACACAAAACTGTTGTTGTCCTCTATTTGCCATGTCTGCAGGAAAACCTGCTTAATATTAATACCACTGTGGTCTCAAAAAAAGAGACAGATTGTTCTTCAATAGAGCCCTTCCGAGGGAACATGCAGCGAACACTTTTACACTCTTGTAATCAATAGGAAGTGGCCATAGACAATGAAGACTATTTAAAATGGTGTCACATCATCTTGCTGCATATTTTCTAATAAATGTTCAAAAAACCCCCAACCAAATTATTGTTAGTAGGAGTGAAAAGTCACTTCAGTAGAGATGGAGCTAAAGTCTAATCTGCTGTGTGTGCATATAATTGATTTTTTTTCCCAGGTAATTCCTTTCTGAAGGTTAAGAGTGCACAAACAATTGAGAAAGAACAGAGCTTTTCCAAAGACAAAAGATAAAGATTGTAGGGAGATCAGCTATTAACAAACTAAAAGTTAGAATCAATATACCCAGTTCACGTTGTTCATCTCCAAGCACGCTATGATCTTGCTGAATAAAGGGACCCTTCTAGTTTTACTATCTTTTCTGTACTGCCGCACCCTCATTACGCCAATTTACAATCTGTATGACAGTTCCCCAGGTTCAGAAGGCATATTTTACTTTCAGGTGTTCAGCATGCCTCTCGGTGCAAGGAGAAGTACCATCAGCAACAGATGCCCAAACACCCACCTAACATTCTCAAGAGTAATAATAATGGCAATTTATACCGGAAGACAAGAAGCGGTGGTCTAGTGGTGGACACTAGTGGTGTCCCCCAAGGGTCCAGTCTAGTTTAACTTCTTCATCAACGACCTGGATGAAGAATTAGAATGTACCCTCAAGCAAGTTTGCTGATGACACCAAACTGAAAGGTGTGGTAGATACACCAGAAGGCTGTGCTGCCATTCAGCGTGACCTGGACAGGCTGGAAAGCT
>Ga0065711_1032941_pt1 | contig 26386 bp, 10 predicted proteins | sample Hoacrofraction12_FD_59098 | JGI IMG/M metagenome (GOLD analysis project Ga0065711, IMG submission 59098) | Hoatzin crop microbial communities from Cojedes, Venezuela - Epithelial fraction 12 v2 (version 2) | ecosystem: Host-associated > Birds > Digestive system > Esophagus > Crop | place... | reverse complement strand
TTGCCCCTTGTCCTGTCACTGGGCACCACTGAAAAGAGCTTGGCCCCATCCTCCTGACACCCACCCTTCAGATATTTATAAGCATATATTAGGTCCCCTCGCAGCCTTCTCTTCTTCAGGCTGAACAAGCTCAGGTCCCTCAGCCTCTCCTCGTAGGAGAGATGCTCCAGTCCCCTCACCATCCTCGTAGCCCTCCGCGCAGCATTTCATGAAGTCAGGTCATTGTTTCTATAAAATGCGGATCAAAGCTTAAAATTTTATAAAAATGTTGCCTTCACTGAGAAAGACAACTGACACTTCCTAAAAAGCATAGTGAGCATTCCATTCTTAATCAGAATGGGGTATTTATCCCTTGTAGGGATAGGCTAGCCCTTGTAATTTTATAATGTCTGAAAGAGTTTGTTTTCTACTGAAAGACTACTGCAATGATGTGTAGCCGGCTGTTGAGTTTCCTGCCTTTCCTCTCATCCTTAGAAAAGTTATTTTCTAGCTTTCTTCACTATACAGAGGGGCAAAATTGTGAAACAAATAATCCATAGGGCTTGAAAAAGGCTTATAAGAGAATAGGAATTCAGAAGTTTGATTTTGGTTTGGTGGGGTTTTTTTTCCCCAAAACAGTTTCATGATTTTTTTTTCAAATCCTTGCTCAAGACTTTTGAGCAGTACGCCTGACTACTGCTCTGTGCATCCTCTTCCAAACTTCCATAGACTAAATCCAGATAAATATGGGCCATTAAAAGCCCCCTCCAAGAACAGCAAGAACTTGATTAAAATAATGACAAACATATACTGCTGAATGACACACACAGTGTAATAAGGAAAACACAAGAAAAACCAAGCTGACATTTTACATGTAACCACAGCACTCCATTGCACAACTCTGGACACCCTGTGCAAGGTGACTGCTTTTGCAATCAAGTTGCTAAAGCCACAGAGGAATCATCAAAATTTCAGTCCAAAGTTTACCAAAACATGTTACCACTCTCTTACCCTTTTATTTTTAAAGGAGATTCAAGGTTTATTGCTTTGAAGATTTTAAGACTCAGACTGTTAATGAGGAACATACCTCTTGGCAGCTCTTTACAATCCTGATGACCAGCTGAGAGTCAACACACGCTGCAAGCGTTTGTTCATCAGCTCAGCAGAATTACACGGGACTCAGCAAGCATCTGGCATTCAAGAACGCCGCTGTCTTTGCAGCAGGCAGATTTATGGACATCATTTTTGCAACTGCTACTTTTTGTGATCATTTGCAGTTCACTCATCTGCTAAATACAGCATAGCCAATTAAAACAGGCTATCCAAAGAGGCAGAATTCAGCTCACGGCTGCAAGCCACCGAGAAAGTCATGGCTTCTTTCATTTAATAGGATTTGTAGCATTTCAGGAGTTCACTGAATGGATTAAATTGACCAAGGGTCTCTCTGTCTCCACTCTCCATCCTGAGGATTGAGTTTCTGCAAGGGAAGTCCCCTTGGCCTCTCCAGGCTCAAGGCTTTTCTGCAAGTTTCTTGCACGCTCTATTTATGCACAGGAGCCACCTCCTCTCTGGAGGAGATATGTAGGGGCACCTCTGGCTGGAATCTGTGGTCTCCACCAATTCATCCAACCCTTGCCCTGGCTTCCCCTGGCTACCTGTGATTTCCTCAGCCCCTCATGCCCTCCCAGCTCCCCTACTCCATCTCATGGCCCCGTTCTCCCTCCCCACCCACTCTATAGCTTTCCCAGCCCAGCGTTGTCCCTCCCTCATCGAGCTGCCCTGCCAACACGCATGCCCCAGAGCCGTGCCCCACCATGGCTCCCCCAGCCCCACTGCTGGCCTGCCACCTCAGCTTGAGCCCTCCCGCTCACAAGCAGGGACTTCTCCGCTTGGAGCTGCATGACTGCCCTTCATTCCTCCAGGTGAGGAGGCAGCAGCCGTGAGCCAGAGGCCAGGCAGCCGGTGAGGGCCATGGGCGCTCCTTACCCAGTGCGCTCCCCAGACCTGGGGCTTCCCAGTGTGGAGCAAACCCATGCCCAGCTCTCAGCCTCCCCCTCAGGTGCCGGCAGGAGACCTGTCACAGCTTGGAGCTCAGCAGCTCTCCACACCACACACGAGTAACCAGGGCAGCCCCCAGCCCCGGCCAGGCCCTGTGACAGGCTCGTGTCCACCACTGCCCTGCCCTGGCCACAGCTCTCGGCTGCCACGGGCTACAGCTGGGCTCCCAAAAAGGGCTCAGGGACACCCAGTGCTGCAGGCAGGAAGGCTAAGAGGAAGCTGCTGGCCACATTCGAAAGACGCCCTGGGAAGAGCGTGTTAATCTTCAGTGTAGCCTGTCCCAGCCATACGTGCCAGGCGACCAGAAGGCCACGTCCCACAGACACCGAATTTGTGCAATGTTGTCCCAGGCACCTCCACAGTCTGGAGCCATATCCACCCATTTTACTGGGCATCTGCTCACAGCCTGGGAGTGCCGAGGAGCAGCCAGCGAGCCTGTGGAGCCAGAAATGTGTTTCGCTCATACTGGGAGAAAGAGAGACACATGGCAGAGTTTTCCATCTACAGGGGAAAGGGAGTGAGGGGACACACCAGCGCCATGAAATCGAGGTCCCAAACCCACAATTCTCAGTATTTTTCCTTTCATTAAAATTTGTGATCATCACGACTACAAGAAGTGGCAAAAACTGTATAGCAACTTCACAAACCTCAGTGTGGAGTGGGGGGATACCTTATAGAAGGATGTCTGTCTTAACACTTGAGAACTTATGTAGGCTTGTTAGGATAAGAATGTGAAAAAAAATAAATCCACATTAATAGAATTCAGGCCATCCTCCTTTAGCTTTACAAACATTTTATTAAGGACTGCAGTGTGCAACCAAAGCTTAGCCAACTTCTTTTACCTCACTGAAAATCCCAAGATGGAGTATTCTTCCCATGTATTTTCGCTTTGTGTCTGGTGCAAAATGCAACTTAAATTCTTTTCCCCTTTTTTTAAAATGGGCTGTTCTGCACTCTATTTCACAAGGACTCTGAGCAAGATATACTTAATTGATACATGTAATTATAGCCATCATACCTCCCCTTCTCCCTAGAAACTCAGTTACCAGCCCTATCCTTGACAAAACGCTTATGAAGAATGATACATCTTAAGTCAAACGTTATCTGCTAATTGACAGGATGGCTTCAACAATGTAACCTTATCTTAGGTAAATAAACTTCCAAGGAAACTTTGAGCCAGAAAGGCCAAATAAGATGTTTGAGATTCCTTTTTTCCTGCAGAAGGTTTTGTTTTGATAGCACACTTCAATAGCAAAGTCTAAATGTGAAAAAAAATCTGAGAGACCAAAAGAGAGGCTCAGATCCCTCTGTTTATATCTGCTCCTAACTCAGTGTTTTTCATAATAGGAAAAGACATCTTGAGGGGTTCTTTAATTATTGCAGTAGAAAAAAATGTGAAAAATTATCTGATATCTAATTTGAAAAAAATTTTCTGCATCTTTAGCATTTGTTTCTTTAAATTCTTATTTAGATCTTATATTTGTTTTCATGCTTTGGTAAAAAATTCACAAAGCCAGCCTAAAATCAGCATGTTTAACATACAGCAGTATTAAGTTGCAGATATGAAACCTCTTACAATTTTCACATTAAAATATCAGATCAAATGCAGCAGTACTTTACACTGAATATGAGATCCACAGACACATGAAAGCAGTGAGAAAGAAGAGCACCAGTCACCAGGGGGAATGGTGGAGATGATGGAGGGAAGAGCAGTCCTGTCCCAGTGTGTGCATTCTGAGGAATGAAAGAGGGCATCCTGGAAATGGACTACAAACTTTTCACACGCGTCAATTGTGTGTGCACAAGGCCTTGACTCTGTCTCTGATCTGTATTCAAAGATGGTAGAAGGCAGTGACCCTATTAAGTGCACTGCACTGGTGTAAAATTATTTGCTTTATAAAGCATAGCAGACCTCAGAACAAATGTGGCAATAATAAATTAACATGCAGTCTCAAGTTGTCTCCTGAAATTCCAGTTAACTCAAGGGTCTGTCTTTCCACAAAGATATAACTGGAAGACATTCCCACACATGCAGAACCGTTACATCAGCTTACTTGCACACTAAGTGTCACTCAGTATCAATCTGCTTCCAAGGGGAGGGAGATCTTGAATCCTACACAGAAGACAGATCTTCATTGCAAATGATAAATCATGCTGCGAGATGGATTTTCAAACAACATGAACGATGATTTTGTTATGTTACAAACACTGCAAGAGTGTGTACAATGTATTATAAAGACTTGGATGTCAAGGGGTGGGTGGGGAGAAGAATAAATAAATACTCTGATTTTGATGTGCTTAGCGTTGAAGAAATCAACTTTCCAAAATCCATGGCTTGTCCCTTATCACTCCGGCTAAATCTGATCCCTCTGCGTGGTCATAGCAGCCAAAGCCTGGAGCACTCTCTGGCTAAGCCTTCACTGCTAGCTTCCAAAACACTCCCTTTTCTGTCTCAAGCTGTGATCCGATGAATTTGTTTCAAACAGGATTACTAACGAAGTGAGATTATTTATCCAGTCATTTTGCTAGATCTTCTCTGAAAAGGCTTTCCAGTCTATAGAAATGCCATCTGCCCCCTCTTAATGCAGAAATACATACTTATATCCTTTCCAGGTCAGATTTCAGTAATTTTCTGACTGGCAGCTATACGACATCTGAGCATAAACTATGTGTCCTGTAGCCTGTCCAGCTCAATGGAAATGTCAGTTCTGTGCAGAAATAGAAGAAAATAAATTATGTATAGTGCTTAGGTGACATGGCAGCTTAAGGGACGCGGTATCCTTCAGTGCACACCGTACTGCATTCTGAGCTGCTTGGTTTCCTAAACTGGACATGAACTCCCCATTTAGCTGGGCGAAATATACTTGGGAAACTACCAAGTCACTAGTGCTGCAGTGAACCTTGTTCTGTGGCTGACTGAGCCCTTATAAATCTGTTTGGGATTCCATCCTGATTACTGCATGCAAATGCTCTTTCACCATTCTGTCTAGGACAAGGACTGGAGGGACCACACAGAAGCAACGATCATCCCTTCCACCTAACTGTTGTTTGTGGTGAGGGGAAGACTGCCAGATACGGTGTCACTTCTCGCAGAATGACAGCCTCAGCTTAGTACTGGCCTTAAGACTCTTGGATTGATGACTGACTGACTCCAGATGAGGCTCACAGGACTCATCCAAAGTCTATTGCAGTAAACCTCCACAGAAGAGTCCTGCATCTTAGTTCTTAGTAATAAAAAAAACAATAATAAAAAAGTCAGCAAAATAAGCAAGGCCTGTTCAGCATTCTAGAGAGGATATTTAAAAGCCTTTTCTGTAGATCAGACAGCTTCAGAGAGAACAGGGAGTTTACTGATGAAGAAGCAGTTGTGGGGTATAGCAAGGAAAATCAGAGAAAGGAAAAGCAAGTATCTCAGGCAAAAACGGTGTCCTTTTCCTCAAGAAATAAACTAAAAAAGCATAACAAAGAATTATAATAGCAGGGTTGGCTGCAGAAGGAAATTCAGGCACAGTAAGAATGCATTTTAAGAAGACTGAAGGGAATTTTGTGTGCCAGCAATTCTACAGTCAGCATGCGTGACATTAGGTTTACGGTAGCAGGAGAAGGAAAAGAGAGAGAAATGCAGTAGTGTGTTTCAGTGTACCCAGTTTGTCATCTCAATCCAAAACATAAATGCTCCAATGGGGAAGAACAATACTTAAAACTGAACAACAGTGGGAAACATACCAGGTAATAACTTGTAGTGTGAATGTATGGGAGGAACGTCAGCAGAGTTTTGGAATGACAGAGAAAACTGTCACTAGACTGTGAAGTCGGCTGCACCTTTACCTTCTGATCTGTAGGGCAATAAAACTTTGTGGCAGAGCACAGGCAGAAATACCTGTACCTTTAAAACACATAATTGTTTTTTGAAGCCTCACTTGTAAATAGAATAAAAAATTGTAACAAAAATTAGTAAACCCCTATCAAAATATGTAAGGTTCTCCGTACTTCAACATCTTACTTATAATAGTAGAATGATTATTTTCATTACACTAGAAACTAGATTTTAGCTGAGAAACAATAAATATTTCATAGAACTTGATCAGAGATTTCCATATGAGCTATTTTTACTGTACCAGGTAAGAAAATCAGTATCTCTCAGCAACAGTGAAATTACTTTCTTCTTTATATTTAAAAACATCACGGCTTCGGATAAACTTCAGATAAAACCTTAAAAGCTCAAAGCAAGAAGGACATTTTATTGTTATTGTCATGGACTGGCTATTAATGAAATCATTCCAAGAAGTACAGGATACTTTTGATGCCATTAATTTCATTCTTGATCTACATTACTGCTGAGGCTAAAATATTACCTAATAATGTAATATGACCACGTTCTTGAATTTTCCTTTTCCTTATTGTTTTGCTTATATATGACAAACACCACTGCTGCCAAGGACAGGATTCTAGCATAACATATAGATGTTACTTGAAAGAAAACTTCTTATATATATTTTGATGCATCTCACGAAGCAAATGTTAAGCATACAGAATTCTAGTAACCTTAAGTCAGGGAACAGACAACTGTACCATGGGTATCATTCTTAAAAGCTGCAGTTTTATTTTACTAAATTATCTATGTTAAAAACAAATCTGTGCCTGGTGTGGAATTTCACTGCATGAAGTGTTACAATATTTTTGTTTTCATTACAAGCAGGAGAATGCATGTAGAACAAGTGTTAAGAAACATGACAATAAATTAGAATATAATTTACAAAAGCAAAAATAATAATAATAAAGTAACAGTGTACCACATTAATACTGAGCATAAAATAATAAGCAACTAATCACAATAATACAAAGGTAATTTGAGTCTGTATTATTAAGGATATCTATTTGACATTCACTCCATTACAAAGTTCCTAACGAAATGGACTGTTTTCGGGTGTATACACCTTGAGGGTTTAATCTCAAGATTTTTTTTTTCTGTTTTGATCTTCTTCAGCTGATAGTATTGCTCAGTGGAACTACTGGCACCAGATTGATTTCTGCATTTCATATTCTACTATTTGATTCTAGGCATGTCATATTCACAGCCTATACAAATAGTCCTTTTGTCACTATTTAGGAATATATCACTATTTAGCTTAGATTATACAGATGGCTACAGTGTAGCAGCAGCAATGAACTGTGCTGTGGAAACCAGTTATTTTTCTTTTAATTAGGTTTCATTTTTCGGTCTTAGTCTGAAGCGTTGCTTAGTTTGTAAATCCACATACATTCTGTGTTTTGTTCCCTTTAACAATAGAATTCAATGTTGCTCCAGGGAGTTCTTTAAATTCCAACCTCAGTGTTGTTCTGTTGTAAACATCAGACTCCCTAGTGTTCTAGCACCAGTAAGAGAGCAAAATGTGTCTTTGGAAACACTCCTTACAATTCTAATGTCCTAAGTGAGGTAAAAGAAAAAAGGTTTCCTCTGAACACACAGAAAACCCTTTTCTTGTTAGCTGAAAAGACACATTAGCTGATAGGCAAAATCATGCCCTGGAGGAAACAGGACCCTGATACAAAGAGGCCTCTTGCTTAGGGAATGCCATAGCAACCTCTTTCCCTTTCATTGTGTTTTTGATCTAGCCAGGGCATGCTAGCACCAAGGTGTTTTGTCAAAAGGATACAGAAAGTCGGTTAACTTAACAGAGGATGACTACATACTGCCCTTAATTCCTACATGCAACTCCCAAAGACTGGGGTTTTTTTATCTACTGGTGTCAGCTGTAACAGGAGTTGTTTACATGGTGGTGGGAGCAGCAGATAAGCATATGTGAATACACGCAAGCCAACTGAAAATGAATTCCACTGGTCACAGGCATATGGAAGTGGAAATACTGGCAAGAGGTAGCAGATGACAGGAATTTGATGGTCATGAATACGTGGGCTACACAAACCCCCATGGATAGACTGGCAATATGTTAGGGGGATTTCATAATACAAGTCCTGTTAACAACATCTATTGTTCCATGTTAATTCACATTAATAAATGGTGTGCAACACATTTGGCTTGTTATTGGTAAAACACACTGGTACACTTCAATCTCATGATATTTTGAAATTATTTTTCACTGAAAAGAGTACTTTTTTTAAAAAGTGCTATTTAAATTATAATTTGTAACACATTATTGTTCACATAATTTTAATTGCACTACAACAAAGGAGGCATAGGTGGACACAAAAGCACATTCATCAAGTACCTGCTGCAAAATGCAAGTGTTCAAGTACAGTATATAAATAGAAACAAGCACCTACTTTCCTTACCTCCTTGTTGAGTCTGTTACTGAAAGCGAAGGGGAAGAGAAGCACGACAATTAACTTTTTAATGGTAGATTCTTGAATGTGACTTGGCTTAATAGTTTGGTTTCACATTTTAAAATGCAAAAGATTTGGTGAATATTAAAAATATGGTAATACAAAATAAGTGGAGAATGGCAGCAGAACAGTTAAGGCATCTACCTACTAATCCAGAGGCATGAGTTTGTTTCAGTCTCATGCTAAAAGCTGCCCCTAGCTTTAAATACGGTCCAGCTTTAAATATGCACCTGGCCATTTAGGTGAAGGTGGCCAGGCTTCATTCTAGCCACCCCTTTTCCAGTGTGCCTTGCTCCTAATAGTCCAACAGGCCTCTTGGCTCAAGCACACTTTAGACTTCTCATTTGAACAGAACCTAGATACTTCCACGAGCCATTTCTTCTTTGGTTGCAATCCTTGCCCACTAAGATGTGGTCTCCTGAACTGCACGTTCACACATTCTCTCTCACCAACGGATGCCCTTCTGTTATGGTGTCAAAGAGGGGAACGTCTGGAATCCATTTTAATTTTCAGCTTTGCAAAGGATTGTTGCTATTACGCAGTAGGCTTATCTTTTGCACTGGAATTCCTTAGTTTTGGAGAATTAAAAGTAACATGTAAACCAGATCTAGATGCCCACAAAATTGTTTCTTCTTTGTGGCTGGTGTTGTAAACAAAAGTGAGCTGGAGTCAAAGTGCAAGTTCTAAGCAACCTGCACGGTAGTAGTGAAGAAGCTGGCAATACAGCCTTCACCACTGTTGGAGTCTGCCTCCTCCGTGATATTGAAATATGTTTCCTTTCAGCGGAAATCTCAGCTTCAATTGTACAATGGTAAGATGGCTATAAACCTGCAACACAGTTTTAATTTCATTTCATAGCACGCTTGTATTTCATGCACCACTGCAATAACTGTTGCAGCTCTTAAAACTAAGTCCCTCACGGTTGTTCTATTTAGTATAGCTTTATATATGGCTCACAGCAGTGTTCAGAAAATACAGATTACTCCAAAGGGAATTAGGTGGAATGAAGGAAAAATACATTTAAAAAAAAAAAAATTCTGTTCCTTAAATAATAATTCCAAGCTCATTTTATAATTTAAATTGTGGTGCTGTGTCGTGAGATAAAATAGTTAACGTTTTTAAGCTATGACTTAACATTTTTTTGATTCTTATTTAATTCCATAGCAGACCAAGTCATAACGGCTACATTTTAAACAGTTTTAAATACAAATGGATTCAGTGTCATTGCTAAGTCCATAATAAAAATTATTTTAATGGTCCAAGGAGGTAAACAGGCTATTGGATTTAGTCAAAAGAACACAAATGTTCCACAGTAAGCTATTCTATATGTGTTGTGTTGATCTATACAATTTGGCATCCCCTCAATATACTGTGTCCAGCACTTTGGATTAATAAATCCCACTTCACAGAAGTTACAATAATTTTGAAATCCTGTCAGCTGGGGCTGACCAGTGGTTACGTTTTCCACAGGGTAATGCATTTGCAAGGACGTCAATCTTGTTCCGCTGTGTGGCTCTCTTCGATGGACACTCTTCCACAATGATAATAACAAGGAACATTCTTGCACTTTCTGTGGGTCAATGTCCTTGGCAGGTCTTGCAGCACATCTGTCTGAAGTATGCTCGACTGCAGAACTTGAACTTCAGCACCAGTGGGCAATATGCCACTTTGTTCACATCTTTGCACTCTAATAATTAAGACCATTAAAGAGAAAAAAAATTAGAAATAAAAATTAAAGAGAATTTGACATTTAACATGCTGCTTTTCTATCCATCCATCTTGCCCTCTTTGTAACTACTCTTTCTAGTCCAGCCTAGTGCACACAATATATTTGAGAAAGACATAAAAATGTTTGTGGGACTTCTCTCCCAGACATTTAGAAACATGCCCACCTTGTCTTGGAAGAATTACAATTTATTGGGATAAATGATCACTTTAGATAGTTAGGAAATGTAAGTCATTTTTCCTATAGTACTTTTATAGCTTCTTTCTCAGGAGTTATTTTATCCATCCATGACACTTTATCCAAAATCTAACAGGATTCACACTATTTGGTACTATGTCTCTGCATTTGTAAGAATCCTTGAAATAGAATGCGCATTGCAGCTAACCGGGATGGAGAAAACGACCAGTGTAATTTATATAGGAACCAACAGTGTGATTTCAGTGACTGTACTGACTGGTGGATTATACTTTATGGTTGGTTCCACACATCCACAATTTCTTTTTCTTTTATGCAGGAAGGAAAGCGATTTTTATGCCTGTAATTGACATGGGAGAGCTTTTTTTCATAGTTATGTTTTCTCTATGTGCTGGCTTACTGCCTCAGCAGCCCTTGTCATACTGGCAGGTAACTCTCCCAGGGAGACCAAAAGCTCAACCATGCAGAGGAAGGGTTCCTTCTTTTCCATTCCACACATGTTATATCTAAAGTGACTTGCGGGCGTACATTACATGTGCACTGCTGGAATATGCTGTGGTTCTCCTCTGGCTCAGTTTCCTTTCTGTAGAAAGAAGGTGGGAATAGGGAATGGAATAGTTCAGTCCATGCTCAGTTCTCATTCTGATACAGCTGGAGATACAGCTGTATCCGAGGGCTCATGGGTACACTCAGGTTCTACAGCTCAGATGTTGCTGCTGCAGGTTTCCTTTGCATTGGAGTGAATACTGTCATAGATGCCTGGTAGGGGATTTTTAGTTAAAAGCATCTGCACAGTTCCTTCCAGACTGATACCAAAATAGGACTTTGGCAAGGAGCTTTGCTTCACATGTAGGAAGATGGAAGAGATGTATATGGAGTAAACACAAACCCCACAAGTTTGAAATAAAAAAAGTGATGGGAAGAATAAAATTAGATTTATTTCTCGGAAAATTAGTTGTCTCAAAAGAATGCTGTAAGATTTTCCTCTTTTAAGGTTGCACTTGATACTGGCTTCTTCCTACAATCTTTCTCAAATTACAACTTCTATAAAGTAAAAGTGAATAAAAAGGAGATGAACTAGCAGTACTTTGACCATTATCATATTTTGTATTGATTCGTTATCTAGAGGTGAAGACTGTAGGCCAGGATGCTGCTCCTCCAAAGCCTGACAGAACAACAGTCCTTGACTCTGAGATGTCTGTAAGCCATACATGAAAGAGACAACAGACACACCAAACATGTAAGAAAAGAAAAAAGTAATAGTGAAGCAAACACAATCAGCACATACAATCATTCAACTAGTCCTACTTGTCTTCATTCCACATACAATCTTCTAGTACATTATTTTTGGACCTAGACTTTTACCTCTGGAACAGGTAGCTATGGACACCACATTCATGCTGCAAGCATACTGCAGTAGCAAGTTAAGTGCAGATGAGAATTTTTAATATCCGAAACAAGGAAACCATTACTGAAGCTGAACTTCATGGTCTGTACTGAACGGTATTTCTCATAATGGCAATAGGCATGCTTTTAGCTAGGTAAGTAGAGGTCATGAAATGATTTAAACTTCCATTTCAATAACATAGATATAGTGCTTTCATTGTAATTTTTTTACTCCACCTACCCAATGTTTTACGTACTACTTTTCTAGTTTTTTAAATTCTCTATCTGGAAACAGAGTTGGATGACAAGAGAAATTACATTGTAGGTAGCTGGTTGAAACAGACATATTTCTCTATCAGCAATCACACATGGTCACTGTGTTTCACCAAGTTTCAAAAACTTTTCCCACAAGAGGTCAAATATCTTCCAGAAATACTTCAGGTCCTTATGTTTGTGAGGATTTGGAATACAGGAGAGACAGATGCTGAATTATAAATGAAGGGAGGAATAAAAAGGTTCACTTGCTCTTGATGAGATGTAGAGAGTTCACTCAGTCTCAAAAACACCCTTCATACACATTCCATTTAGTTAAATATAGGTAAAGTCACTAACTGCATTTTTGCTAAAAGTAGGATTTGAAATTATCCTATTTCATGTTTAAATTATTCTTCCTCTTGACTAAAACTGGACCCTGTTCAGCCAATGCCATTTAGACAGCAGTGAGACAATATTCTGGAAGTTGCTGACAACTTCTGTTTTAAACATCAGTGTTGAAATAGATATGGTGGCTGATGAAGTAGCCTATTCTTCATAGGACTGTGGCTGAATGGAAGAGGTTTAGCAGAGCCCTTTTTGTTCCTAGTAACTACTGTTAATATGTTTCAGTAAGCTACATGTATTAAACTCTCCCTTCCTGAACTTTGTGGTTAGGTAAGACAATATTATGACATTAAGTATCATGTTACGGTAATAAAATCACAGAATGTCACTGTACCTTCAGCTAAAGAGACTGCAAAGATATAACACACAAAATAGAAAGAAAACTGAAATGACATAAAAACAGATGCAATAGTTTTTCAGGTAAAGTTTTAGATGGCCTTTAGCAGTCTAGATTCATGTATATACTTAACAGAATAAAATAATTCTGAATACATTTCAAATCATGTGGTACATGTTGCCTGTAGTTCACTTCCAGCAGCAAATGCAATGTTAGCCTCATCAGTGGCAGCTTGTCAAAACCCCATCTACAACATTCTAAATCACCAATGAAGAACTGAAAGAAAATGAACAGCTAAAGCAGATGTAAAATGTGGCAAGATATATCGTAACTTTCTTCTACTATTTCTATATTCCCAAAATTTTGACTCACTTTAGGTAAACAACCCATACTTTCCCCAGGGAAGTGCTTCCAAACATTACTAACATGATCATTATACTGCATAGTGGCTCAAGTGTCCTCAAAATCACATATTCTGATCTTGGGTTAGCAAAATTAAGGCGTCCAGAAATTGTTGAATGGGTTCAATGGGCTGCGAGCACTGGAGTTTGGCAAGTGAAGGGACTCAGGAGGTTTGCTGGGGTTTGAAAAGGGAAGGGAATCCCCTAAGCTAGTCTAACCCTGCAGAAACCAGTGATGTGTTGCTGAAGGCAGTGCTACCAGGTGGCATGTGGACAAAGCCTCCGTGTGCGAGCAGCTATGCTCTGCGACACACAGGCTTTTCTACGGGGCAGAACCCTCTCTCTGAGACCTGACTCCCTTCCTGAAACCCAAATACTGATACACAGTTTGCATCCTGCTGCACCTGGAGAGAGACAAAAGCGAGCACAGTGTGCCCCTCTCACAAATGCATTCACAAGGAAATACCAGAACTCAAATATTTCTGTCTTAGAAATTATTACCTTTCAAAAAATGGTCTTAAGGATTAGTTGGTTCTTGAAATCTTTCAAGCTTTCCATCATCTCCGGTATGCTGAAAAACATATGCCTCTCTATTTAAAGGCTAACACTTCACTAAGAAATGTCAGCTCCTCTTGTATCCAAGAGGATTTTAAGGTAGAAAATGTGCAATACATGCCCATCATTCTGCAAACCCTCAGTTTGTGCTTCTTATGTCCAGTATTTAACAGCGGCTCTGAAATGTGTACAAACTAGAATATGTATTTCAGAAATACTTGCAAAAGTATTGAAAAAATACCTCAAAGACAAAATTTTTGTCTAATTTTGGGATAGGGAACCCTCAGTATTTCATGGATTGCAGCAAGTTTCTTCTGAAAGGGTGTAGGTATTTTCAACTGTTAAATGAACTTTGAGATTATATTTACTTTTGAGCCACTTAATCACTTACAAATAATCAGTGGTTTCCAGTAAATATCATCCATGTGGGACATAAACAAAACCAGGATGCTAAGTGGCGACATGTTGGGAACAGTATCTGTTGGAAGACATTGTGTTGTATCTTCTTTCCCCTGATTTTTCCTAACTGCGCTAATGAGGCTGCATGGCTGTCAGTAGGCAGCTAGCTCACGCCTGGCCCACTCCAAGTGCAGGCCAAAGAGCTGAAGTCCATCTGGAATACTATGTAAGTAATTTTCAGTATTTTCTATCTGTGGATCCCAAAAATTTTCCAGTGAAGGTGTAGGTCCCTGAAAAACACATTCTACTTTGAAGACAGCATTTCCTAATAGATTGTCTTGGACAATTCAGGAGTTCAGATCTGGAGCCTTTCATAAGTATTAATAAGCTTATTTTAACATTATTATCTAATATATCCTCTAGCTAAAATATGTTATGATGAAGCTAGTTAATAGCCTGATTAGACTGTATCATGTAAAAAATACTGTAATGATTTTAAACAGGCATTATAAATCCAAGAAATTAAAAGTTAATTAGAAGAAGCTGAGAAGTAAGTCAAAGTATAAGAATAGGCTTGTAGTACCATGTAGCATTACATCTGTGGTCCTAGTCTTTCAATGAGCATGTAATTAACTATTTTTGCCACTACACTGTTATGCTAACCACCAATGGAGCAGGTAGAAGGTCAGTGGTTAAGAAGTACATCATGCTCCCGCTGCTGTTATGGCTACTTGCATGGAACCAACAAAGAGGCTGGAAAATTAATGACACAAAACAGCATTATTTTGTCCATAATTTAGGCTATATATTTTTAAGGGTGGTTTTTTTAAACAAAAAAAAAAATCTGTATTTAGGTTTTTACTGACTTCACCTTTGAACTACTATAACTAATTGGAAAATAATTGTAAAAAATCCATTTACAGTCTGAGAGATGACGCCACGGAGACTTTTACTAATAAATTAATGCAGTAATACTGACCATGTCACTTTAGTCTTTCCAGAATAAATTACATTAAGACAGTAAACTTACCTTCTGTGTTGGAAATGGGAGTACTGTCACATTTACTTTCACACTGCTGCATTGATGGAGGTCTAAGGGCTTCTGGACACTCGCTGGATGCTTGTCCAGTGTACGAGAGGCACTGTACTGTTCTCATCTGTTGCCCAAGACCACACTGTGCAGAACACTAAACACAAGAAAGATAGGAAAGTAAAACAACATGGATCCAATTTTAAATAAAAAACAGGATAACAGAAAAGCAATGAGGATGTACACATACACAAATTTTAAAGAAGACAGGCACCTGAAGAGATGTGGTTAATACAGAAAATAATTTTCATAAAACACTTTATAATTTTTCTTTTTTGACAGTGTATGTGAGCACTTGCCTTTCATAGAAAATAAAACACAAGGCAATGCTGGCTCCCTGAACAGTTCAGATTTGAGGTATAAGAACATAATTTACACTATTTCTGCTATCATGTCTGATTTTAACTGCATGTTTTCAAGAGGGAAATAATCACTTCAGAATAAAGAAAAAAAACCAAGGTGAACAAGAATACAAATGTGCTAGAGGACTTTTCTTAAGGAAAAATGAAACTATCTTTCAAACAAAAATACTTCACTCATTCAAAATAGTTTTTTAATTTCTATAACTAAAAAGTGATTTTTCTGCAATATCATTTTAAGATAACAACCACCATAAAAGAAAAGCCAATTAGACTTTAATAGCATAAATAATTGTCCCTTCGTTAGTTAAGCTAAAGTGTTTTATTTCCATTAGTGGGAAATTCTTCAGCAAACTTAAAAACTGAAATATCTGTTTACTGTTTTAAAAACCGGTTATTGATCATAATTGAGATGCGAAAGCATACAGTAGGAAACTCAGTATATCATATGTAGAAACACTGAATAATGGCAGCACTATCCGGCCTGTCCTGTAACAATTTAGCTCCCTGTCTGGTAATTCACTGTATTTTATGTAAAATTATATAGATCTCAAAGGGTTTTTGGCAGATAGATAGATAGATAGATAGATAGATAGACAGATAGATAGATAGACAGACAGATTGATAGATATCTTACTAAAATAGGAATTGGCTTTGTATTTCCATCGTGTTTCTTGAGGAAGTTAAATGTGTTTTAGAAATACTAAACCTTGCAACATTGCTGTATCCCAAAACTCCCTTCTAAAAAAACTATAATAAGGACTATTTAATTCTTTAAAACATGCATACAGAAACTTATCCAGCAGAAACTAGATTGCTGTCAGCAAATCTTTTATAATTCAGCAGACAACTATCATTTGGAACCACATTTCAACCTGACAAACAGGGGAGAAGCTCTTCTTTCAGTCATGGGAACGATCTCTTCTACATTTCCAGCAACACCTTACCCTTAGAACGCATTAATGTGTAGGAGACTAACAGTAATAAATATTTCTATGAACTACCTTACCTGTCCCCAGTCTCCAGTAACCCAGCGAGGAGGAGGACATCGGCCTAAACTACAGCGGATGCGGACTGGTGGCTTGCTTTCCTCTTGGCATTGTGCAGCTGGAAAGGTTTTTAAAAGATCGCTGCTTTTGCACAGAACAATTCGGTGTTTGAATCCTGGGCCACACTTTGGCGTGCACTGAAAACATATTGATATAAATAAATAATGAAAATCTCAGTTGAAAGTCAATAAAAGTGTCAGAAATGTTATTATGGAAAACAGCAGAATATATCTATGGTCCTATAATTAAACTATAATCACAATTTCCCCAAGATAATAACAATAATTTTAAAATGTTTAGAAACACAAAACAAGCTGACTGATGAGTGCTTTATTAAGTTGAAGTTCTTATAAGTTTTCATTTGATAACAGTAGATTTCCTTTACTATTTATATTTAGGCTATGGTGTTACTATATACTTTTATATATAAATAAAGCCTTTAGGTTAGATTTAAGAAAAGCACTTTGCTGTAGAGTAGAAAGGTCTGACACGTGTAGCATTATTATGAAACCAACATGAGTGTGCATTTCAGAAATTAAAAGCAGAATTCTCTGATCTTAATATGACCTTAGTACAGTCTTTCTCCACCTCCCTTACAGACTACTGAGCTACAGTGAACACATTTCAAAAATGTGGGAAGATAAATGCTTCACTGAACTCCATAGAAACCAGACTATTCAGATAGAAATACTGTACCCTCTCCTAGAAGACATGCTTTTCTCTTCTTTCCTATTTAAATTTTAATTCTGTTTTCACACAGTTCTTGTTTTTCCTCCTTTTATCACTCCTTTGCTCGTTCTGACAACAAGCAGATAATAAAACAGCAATCTGAAAAGAAGCAGGTCTGATGACCTCTGCTTTTTCCTCCTCTGTCTTCATATTGGTCCCCCCCACTTCTCCTTCCTTTCTGCTACTGACTATTAACTGTCATTTACATTAGCACAACTACAGAACGGGGAAGAGACAAGTGCTAACAAAATTAAAACTCAAGACCTTCCCCAGATCAGTCTCTCTAACATCTAACCTGGAGAATTTGCAAGCAGTTTTAGAATTCCCTGTTGGCATGTTAACCTCCATCCCATAAGTATATCTGTAGTATTTGGACCAGAATCTGTTTCTGATAGCATAAACCTTACACACTGGTTATGCTAAACCTGCCAACAGTGGAACTGCCTTTCACTTCAAAGCAGCTGTAGAGACAGAACACTATCCAGTAAATAATACTATGTGGAAATCAAGCAATATTCAAGAGGCTGCAAATCAAAGGCCTTCCACACAACAGGTCAATATATAACTGGGGAAAAAAAGAAAAACTCTGAAGATTCGTTTTCAGAAAAAGTGACTTGAGTGATCCAGACTTTACTGTTGTACGCCTAATCCTGAAGCTCTGCCTAGCTTAAAGAAATTTTAAAACAGTTTCACAGTACTATGTAAGATATCGATATTCTCTATACATATATAAAGGTGTATACACATACATTTCAAAACAAGATCTTTAAGAAAATCTCAGTGTGAGCTACCTAAACTAGTCAACACAGGATGGATAGGTTTATCCTAAATCTTATCTCCAGTAAGATTTAGGACCTTAAAATGGGCTGCAAAGAAATTGGTCCTCCATCTGGGGTTTGTAATCCAGAACTGCAAAATGGGTATATAATCACTTTCTTTAAAATTTAACCTTTCCTTTCCTATCCTATTCTATCATTTCCTATCCAGGTACCGCCTCCTTATCTACAGTAGTTCAGAATTCTGATAAAGAATAGCCAGGTTCAGTTGTCCTCATGCTGCAGGGGCTTTAACCCCAAACCTCATGTACCCTAAGTACTTGCCTAGTAGAAAAGTAGGGGAAGGAGGTAAGTATGAGAAGAAACATCTGTATCTCTCTGGATGAACTTCAAAACAAATATTAATGCTAAATAGGGAGCAAAAAAGAATGACAACTAATAGGTGAGGTCTTCAGCATCATGATCATGACTTCTCAATTCTGGTCTGAATTCAGTGGAATGTTGTGTGTATTTTCTCCCACAAACATTTCATGTGAAATGTATGACTTTTAATCAGGAACCAGAAGCAAGTGCCCCTTCCTAGCTGAGTGCTTAAAAATCACCTGCACTCAATCTCTTCTTCTCAGTGACTGAGCATTCTGTCAAAAACAAATGGAAAAGAGAAAAGGTTGAAAGGACTTCTCAAAAATGTCAAAACCCAATGCTGTTTCATAATCTCTAATTATTTATTAGCAAATAAGCAAGAGTCTGAGAACGAAAATTTGAGTTTAGGTGCATCCACTTCTCTAGTCCTGCTTGAAGACACGTTCCTTTATCTATGTCCAAGCTGCCATCTGCGAAAAATCTTCTTTTAGTTACTGGTACCAATAGAAAACAACATCCCTTAAAAAAACACTTTTTTGAAGTCATTGTCAAAAATTCCACTAAATAAGATGGACTATACCCTGTCCCCAGAAATGAAAGTGAAGTAAGCAAATAGGTTGCCTACAATAATACTGAATCACCAAAACCAAAAAGCATCAGCAGAATTTAAGAAAAAATGTATGCCTCCAAAGCAAATGCAAGACAAAATACCCAGACAAACAAAAACAGGAAGAAGTGTCTTCCATTACTTAATGCTTCCAGAATTTTTAACTCACTCAAGTGGAAGTCATGACTGACGGTAAAATGAATGCAAAGTAAATGTGCTTGTCTGATAAAGCTATTCTCAAGAAATCTTTAGATTATTTTTTACCAGTTTATTTTAGTATCTGGAAAAATATAAAAGAAGTCATTTACAGTGGGTAGAATAATTAAGTCAAAGCTCAACTACTGCTAAGTGTGAAAAATTTTATGGCAAAACTGACATTAGCTGGGCATGACTACATTCCACTGGGCAAGACATTGTTTTAGCTTTCATTACTATTTGATAAAAGCACTTTTACATTCTTCTAAGGACTTACTTTAATCTCTGTTTGCAAAATGTTTTTGTTTCTCTGACCAAAAAGATACAGAATTTGTTGTTAATCATCACTGGAGACTAAAAAAATGGATAACTAAATTGATGCTCAACAAGTGCATTAGCATATGAAAGAGTTCTATAATTATTTAATTTGTATCATGTATTGCTTGTTTTGAGCCTGAAAACAAAACTTCAGAACTTGCATTCCAGAGAAAAGTAGCAAGGTTTGCCATTGGTTTCAACAGAAGCAGTGTTCAATTCTTCACTTTTTGAGTTCACTCTTGTTTTCATTTTCATGCTTCTGTCAGAAAATACTGTAAATACACAAATATAAATGTTTATACGTATATTACTATAGGGATTTTAACCATTATAATTCTGGGAACCCTGAAAAGAAAAAAAGCTATTTTTCTCACAATATTAAACTGGTAGCATCAGTCAAGACAATTTGCCAAGCTACACCAGGCAAAGTTTATACCAGAAAGAAGCTGTCACTTTTCCACAATCCTGATTAAATACCATCACAAGCAGAAGCTTAGCAGAGCTTGAATCTTTAGATGGTAATGATTTTGTTCAAAATTCTAACACGTTCCTTCTGTACAAAAGGCTGGATATGAAGGCCTTAAAAACTTGTTCAAGCTTCTTATGAGGGTGGCAATGCTGATGGCTCCAACGACAACGTATTAGTGAGCCATATCTCAAGGAGGTAGCTAAAGGGCAACAGTATATAGACAACAAGTAACTACAGCTGTGTACCTTGTCACATGGATACTATTATTCGTTAGTACTGAGACGATGCCTAGATACTCCAATCAGAAACAAAGTACCATGATAATGGATGCAAAGAGCTTACAAACGATCAATGCCACAGATGTGGTATGATAAGAGCCTTCCACTGAACATCCCCTCCCACTCATCCACTCTTTCCTTCTCACTTCTTTCCTTTCTGCTGTAAGTCACATTCATTTTCAAAGGGCTGGAATACACTGTACCATTTCAGGTAGGGACAAGGACCGTTTAATACCTTTTCTGCCTTGATTTTGGTACCATACTTCTTGTGTGAAACAACAGCTAAGGGAGAGGTAAACAAATATTGTTCTGCATGTAGAACACCGGACACTTTAAGATTCATTGTGCCCTTTCTAGGCTTCTTGAGGTCCTGATCTACACTGAGAAAAGTTGCCAAAAGAAACTGCTTTTCTACAGGTTTCAGGAAATAAAGCTGACAACTACTTACAGAACTGATTCCAAAAAATATCTGTTATCTTAAACTGAATATCAGTAGATACAGACTGAGGTATAGCCTGGGAATGACTTATCTGTTTTATCGTAGTGGATTATTAACAAAGCCTGGAACAAAGAACAGGAGATTCAGAATATAAGCAAAAGCATCTGTCTGATAAATTAATGAACACAAAAAAATTTCAGGAGTTCACTTTCTATTTGAGAAGATTTTTCGTTGTTATATGAGCTCACTAAAATGACATTTCATTCATAATTCCCTGCAGAGCAAAACCAGTTGAACAGTACAGCACACGGACAGATTTTTCTTTTGTTCAATGAAAAATAACGTGTATAGTAATAAAAAAATCAGCTGAAGAAACTACTTCTGCAGACAAAAACAGATGGAGATTATACAAGCATGAATTCAGACACGAAGGAACAGCTTCCATGGCATGTGACAGCACTGTAATTTAACATGCAGATATTACTACTTTTAAGAACTGCCATAATGCTTAGGCTGGTATTAACTAACAGTGGATGAAGTCTCCATCTTTGAAGATTTTAAAAAGCTGTGTGATATGGTCCTGGGTAACTGGCTCTAGGAGGCCACGCTTGAGCAAGAAGGGTTGGACAAGATGACCTCCAGAGGTCCCTTCTGACCTCAACCATTCTGTGACTTAGCGAACTCGTATTAACAAATCGTGCCAAGACCTGTTCTTTATCACTTCTGTGGGTGCTCACAGTGATGCTAGTAGAATTCCTTCTTTATGCTTTGAATTTACAGCCTTTGTAACAACTTTTGAAGCTAAAAGTACCAGCACATAGAACAGATTTGTGCAACTGCAAGCACATAAACCTTCTTTATAGTATCTGGTGGTTTCTCATTTAATTAAAGGCAAGCAACTACACAGAAAATGGGATATAATGAATCATGTATGACAATGAATCATCTATCACAATGAATCACGGGTATATCACTGGCACATCACTACAGTTTGTTCTAATAGTCTCCTTTCACTGTTGTTAGATAAAGGAAGTAGAACAGTTCTAACTACCTGGGCTTCAGTAAAGTATTTGAAAGGGGCACGACAACTGGATAAAATTTAGGATTTGAGAGATGCTGCACAGAAGCACCTTCTAGGATCAGTCATAGGACTCACCTGATTCATATTTCTTTCCAAGTTACTTAATGACGTTCCTATAAAAGTTGTTCAGTGTTCCTGAAATTACTGAAACTAGTAGACAGCACAGGTAACTAACTGACCTTGATGCTACAGAGGTTTGCTCTACAGAAAGAGCTGAAAAAACATGAAGACATTAATAATTGGCAGTCTGACATACAAGAGCACATATTTCCAAAATTAACTACAAAAAAAAGAAGAAATAAAAAAAGGAGGATAAAGATCTGGATATATTAATAGAGTGTAAGACGACTTTACATAACCAATATGTGATAGCTGTGGAACAGAAGAACCTTATTTAGAGTACACTGTAGTTTATGGGTATTTTCAGTGAAAGCAGGAAACAAAAGAACGAGGCACATGTGAAACCTCCTCTGGGATAACGTTAACTCTCGTCATCCATTCCCAAAAAGGCAACTTCAAAGTGAAACATGAAAGTAGAATGTGATCAAGATAGATTAATTTCTGATGAGTAATAGCTGGAAAGGAAAAAGGGCTGTTTCAGATAACAAAAGCAAACAGGTATAAACTGTCATGGAACTAGAATATTAGAACAGTTCTTGCAATTCAAAGACTGAAGTTCAGGAACAGTTTTCCAAGAAGCAGTGGGACAAACCCCCAAATTATCCAATTTTAAAACATAGTTTAATCAATTTATGAAAGCAATTATATGATAGAGCTGCATTTGAGAGCAGGGACACAGACATGGAAGCTCAGGAAACTTTAACTTGTAGATAGTCCAAAGGGTACTTTGAGATAAAAAGTGGGGTGAGATGGGAGTACAGGATAGCAAGGATCTGAAAAAGTATACAGACATTTTTCCACTCTGATTTGCATATGATGCAGTCCCATTCAAATGTATCTGCCTTTCCTTTCAGCTGCACTGGTTCACATTCTCCAATTTCAATACAGAATAAAGTATAAGCCAAGCTTATACTATACCATGACAGCTATCACCATATTTAATAAAAGATGTTTTTTAGTAACGAGAACGCCAACTTTCAGGTCTGCCTCGAGGCATGTTGCTAAGAAAGGTGATGCTTCACATCAGCACGGTTACTTTAAAAGAAACAAAACAAAACAAAACACGTAATTCTGGCTTTTCTGGCTTCTGATATTGTAAGTCCATCACATCTACTATCCAGCTATTTGCCTGTTCAAAAACCAATAGAAATTGCTTTTTTCTTTAAGAAAATTCTCACACAAAATGGCTATTCTAGAGGTCTTTTTTTTTTGTTTCACTGGGGTTTTTTTACTACTTTACTATTCTGTTTTGTATTTTACTATTTTTCTACTATGATTAATAATACCAAACCATAATCATTTGACAAAATAACAGAACTGACAAGACAGCAGGAAAGAAAAAAGACAAAACTGCTTCAATACTACATCCAAGACATTTTGAATTTCTTATTCATCCCTTACTTAGCAAGAAGCGATAGAAAACATACTAATATTCAGTAGTCAGAGCTCTTGTCTCCGCTATCACCAATGAGCTAACACAGCAAAATTTCCTTACTTCTGACCAGTCCAAAGCAACCCACTGTGGGGGACAGGACTGATTGTTACAGGGCTCTTTTTCAATAGGTCGATGTGTTAAACAGTTGGCATTGTCCAGTGTCTCCTCCTCAGAAGGTCCAATCTTTCTGATACAGAGAACTGTCCGTGAACGCATTCCTCCATCACAGGTCTTACTGCATTCTGACCAATCTCCTATAAACCATCTGGATAGAAAAAGTTAGGAGACTCAGTCAATGCATATCAGAAACAGAGCAGATAATTGCATAAACCAATCCAAACACTTTATATTACTAAACCTAAATCGCTGTTAACAATACACGTATTCACACTAAAGTGAAGTAGAAACTTTTGGGTCTTTTAACTGAACATTTTAATTTATGTCTCACTGCAATAGTATTTTCCAACAACAACACAACTTTGTATTTTTCTAGAGCAGCAATTTCCAGCCTAGGCTACAGCAGTTAGAACGGTGTGTTGAGCCTGACAAAACTGCAGCTATTCAAGTAGATTTGTTCTGGACTTGCCTAAAATTATTTCTCTGAAACTGGTTTGCAACTGGAAATGTTTGGGAACCACAGCTGTAAGTTACAGCACAAGTTAAAAGCCAGGATGGTTGCCTCTCCAGTATAATTACTGTAAAGTAAGTTGATCTCAAAATTGGGCTGAGAGTTAATTCTCATCTGATTATGAAACGAATTTCTAATCTTTTTTATAAAAGGCTACACTGAAATGCAAAATTTTCTTACTTATTGGAGAGTAAAGCAAACACTAGTAAAACATGAATTCATCACATAAAAACATGACCTCAGCAAGTATTTAAAAAATTTAAAGCACTGCATGATAGCTGCTAGAGAGCACTTCTGAGTGTTTGTGCGCACACAGTAAAGTCAGGAGCTGTACAGTATATTTAGACTACTTTGTCTTGCCACAGAGATTAAAGCACCTGTCAATCTGGCTGTAATGTTACTTATTATTCTTTTTCTACTGATGAATGGTTAATGCAGCTCATACTGGAAATACCTCTTCACACTGTTGAGCACATTTGGTCTTCAATATTTTGCATGTTGATTAGCTACACTCACTGGAATCATCCTTGCAAAGCACGATGGTGAAGTCTAGTATGCTATCCCCATGTTGCCAACATGCCAAAAAAGCAAGGTGTGTCAGTCACTGTGGATGTTCCTGGAGGTATGCTTGAAGCCACCTAATAAGATTTGCCATTTTCTGAAGCCTCTGACAAAAAAAACTGTGCTGTTATCCTGTCTTGTGTTACAGAATGTGTAATATGTTCTAATATCAACCTAGTTGATGCAGAGATGCAAACAAATATGTCATATTCTATCATTAATTTCCCAGCAAAAGAGAATTAATTTGTGATTCTTTGCCACCAAACTTATGCTTTTACTGCAGCAGGGGGAATGAGAAGCTCTTCAGAGCTCTGGAAAGGCTGAAGTGTTAATTTTTCGTTGGTACTATGATTTGCTCAAGTGCATTCTCAGGTACCTTTTCTGTTTATATTGTATGACAAAAGAGTAGTATTGGTAATTCATAAAACTACAAGTGTTACCTGTATCACTTCTTGAAATCTGGAACTTTAAAAATCACTTATTGTAATAACGTTCTGAACAAACACAGTCTTTACTGCTGCTCAGGGCCATCAAGTATAATGTAACTAGTATTCAGTTAGAGTAACATTTCCATCACTTTTGGTACACACCACAAGGAAAGTGGAATAGTGTTAATTAAAATGGGAAATATTTGGCCACTCTATGTAAAGAGTAAGTCTTACTGGGCGATAAATCTTCCAGCCAGATGTGTCAAACCTATTTGCGTAACTATCTGTTATTTGAACAGCCTCTCCTAGACTACTTACAGGATCAGGAATCAAGAACCCTTGCTTAGGAGTTTGGCACTTCGTATTCACCATGTGGGGAACATCAGAATGGAGGCAGATGTGGGTCAAACTGCTCTAACATATTCAAGAAGATGCTGATTCACACACACTACCCACTCTCTGAATCTTCATAACTTGAGTTTCACCACATGCACCAACGTCCCTGCTGCACTGGATGGAGATTCCAGAAGTGGGTTGGGGTTTTTTTCCTTGGTTTTGTTTTTTAAATAGTGTCAGTGCAAAAAATAAAAACTAACTAGTTTGGAATAACTCTGTTAACACTATTTTTTGAAGTACTAATTTGTTTATAGCTAACCCACACAAAGGAAGGGATTGGGATGTATTTGGTAAAAAGGAACTGACCAAATATGACCACTTCCCAAGTTCTGCTCTCAGGTATATGGTGTGACAGTTTAGTTAGTGCACTCACAGCCACGCTAAATAGTGTTGCCCAAATGCATATCCAAAATAATAAATAAATAATAGTGTTATCCAAGAGCATATCCTTGCAGGGTAAACATATATGTACACATAGACTGTGGGGACAATGATTTAGACCTACTTTAGATGTGTTTGTGAGACATTCACATTCAAAAACACTCAAGGTGAGAGCAGTGTAATGGCTTAACTTCTGTTTATGTCAAATAAGTATGGTACATGACACAGGTGAAGTAAGTGTAGAAGACATTGCTGTGTTTGTTTAACATCTTTATCAATGATGTGGATGAGGGTATTGAGTGCTCCCTCAGTAAGTCTGCAGATGACACCAAGCTGGGTGGGAGTGTCAATCTGCTTGAGGGTAGGAAGGCTCTGCAGAGGGATCTGGACAAGCTGGATCGATGGACTGAGGACAACTGTATCAGGTTTAACAAGGTCAAATGCTGCATCCTGCACGTGGATCACAACAACCCCAGGTAACGCTACAGACTTGGGGAAGAGTGGCTGGAAAGCTGTCTGCTAGAAACGGACCTTGGGGTGCTGGTCGACAGCCGGCTGAACATGAGCCAGCAGTGTGCCCAGGTGGCCAAGAAGGCCAACGGCATCCTGGCTTGTATCAGGAACAGTGTGGCCAGCAGGAGTA
>Ga0065711_1003780_pt1 | contig 26386 bp, 11 predicted proteins | sample Hoacrofraction12_FD_59098 | JGI IMG/M metagenome (GOLD analysis project Ga0065711, IMG submission 59098) | Hoatzin crop microbial communities from Cojedes, Venezuela - Epithelial fraction 12 v2 (version 2) | ecosystem: Host-associated > Birds > Digestive system > Esophagus > Crop | place... | reverse complement strand
CTCCTTCTCTGGAGATATTCAAGACCCGCCTGGACAAGGTCCTGTGCAGCCTGCTGTAGGTGACCCTGCTTCAGCAGGGGGGTTGGACTAGATGACCCACAGAGGTCCCTTCCAACCCCGACCATTCTGTGATTCTGTGATTCTTACACACAGCTGTATTTCAGTTCCTGTGTTCAAAGCGTAGTCTAAGTGCTATTTTTGTGGGACACACTTGCCCACTTAGCAATATATATTTTCCAGTACTAATTTTAACTTTTAAACACATTTGATTACCCACAGACACAACTGCTGTTGCAAAACTGAAGTTTTTGTCTGGATGGTATTTGTAAAAGGAAGGGTCAAGTAAATCGATAGGGTACTGTAGGTATAAGCATTCCTTGTTCCTTCTACTGCTGAGCACCAATTGTCCCTTTTATTCTCATGTACTGTAACTTGCAATGCCTTATCTAAAGGTTCAACTAATCACAAACCACCCAGTCCAAGAAGCTAAGGAGGTTTTGTTTTTTTTTTTCTCTCCTCACTGTCTCTATACCTATTGCAAAACAGAGGAATAAGAAGGCTAGACACTGAATGCAAGAAAAGCAAAACATCTTTAGGCCTGAAGTCACAACCCTGATGTCATATTGAAGTTCTGATCGTTTTATACATGAGTATTGGGAATAACTGGAGTGCTGCATATTGCAAACGGCTAGCTGGGGTCCTGCAGCAACTGTCCTTGCCTGAGAAGGGTCAAAAGAATTAGACCCTTGGCTGGGTGTGAATGCTTCAGTGGAAACTTGGCATGCTATGCATTACATAGCACTGCTTGTATCCTAATGCTTCTGTTTGGTACAATGGGAATGGGGAAGGGGTGGGGAAGAGAGAGCTCATTCAGTCACAGATGGCTAAGCAGCAGTGGGAAGTGTACCGCGGACTTTGAACTGAGGAAAGGGCTACTGGTGTAAACTGTCCATGAGTAAAAGTCTTGCTCATTTGTTGAAATTCATAAAAGCATTAAATAGAAAACCTGCAAGGTGTCCAATTGTATTCTCCGGAAATGGTCCTCTGGTCCACCACTGTGCTTATGGAAGTCAGCAGAAGACTTACTGTTCAATCAGGCCAATGTTGATCAGTTTTGAAAACCCGCCAGAGTTTAAAAGCATACACCTCACCTTGCCATTCTAAAGCAGAAAAAAAATTGAGATCTTGCACTCTGCAAGGCTCCTGCAGGCGCTATCTGGAGCTGCTGCATGCGGAGCTGTCAGGTTAGGATTTTGAAGCATCAGCCCCTTGTGAGAGGTCTCCTCCCATTGCTGAGCATTCTGTAGTGAATACTTTCATGGTGATTTCTAAACTTGGTTTTGGGAGTAACTTTTGTTTGTTGGTGATTTATCTTTGCCATCAAAAAGATCTTGAAGCTGAATCAGAAGGGTAGAGCGCAAATAAACTGACTTTCAGGGGGTAGGATACAGCTGCATTTTGATTTAGGGTGACTGCAAAGAGAAGAATGACAGTTCTGCCTTAAAAAGTATTGAACAAGAGCATGGGTGATGCACGTTGTTAATGGTTAGACGATAAACGTGAGGCAAAGCCCGAGCAACCCATGCAGCAAAGCTTACGAGGTTTTGTACGTTAGTTTTACAATATCCTGGCTCTTGCACATACTTGCATTACAGAAGGCCTTGTGTTCCTCTTGACACAGAAGACAAAACACGTGTGCATATCATCCTTACTAGTAAATGCGTGCCCCCTTTGTTGTTGTTTATTTAATTAGTTCTTCTACATTTATTTGCAGATAAAAAAATAGAACTGTGCACGCTTCCTGTGCTCTGGTCTCATTAGCCAGATTTCCTCAGAACTCCCGTACTCCAGAGAAGTTTTGCCAAGTGGCTAAATGAAATGCACAGAGTATGAATATTTATGCTGTCTTAATGATGGTATTTTTGCATCCATGAATAATAAAGTTTTTAACAAGAATAGATAACGGGATTTCCACAAAACAATGAAGTGGTGAACGTAGCAACCTCTGGATTTGGGGATGACGTTGAGAGCAGCAGGCAGTGTGTACCTCCCTGCCCTTCCTCCTCCTCCAGCACTAAGATTAGTCTGATGGGACATGCAGGTCTTCCAGACAGCTTTGCAGAAAGCAGGTGTTTTGTCTGTGCTTTGTGCTCTTACATGCTTCATTTCAGAAAGTTCAAGGTTTCTGACTGAAAAAGGACCTTCAACTTTCGAACACTATGTTTATTGCAGATACTGTCCAGCAGTGTTTGCATTTGAATCTGAAGCTGCCACTTTGCTTGTCTGTTCAGGAGCAACTGATTGACAAGTGTTTACAAGATACAGAGGTTTGGGGGCCATAAGTCAAAGCGGCATGGTTTTCATGAGCTAAGACAGGGGAAGGCAATCCCCGCTCCTCCCTGCTCCAGCTGAAGGATGCTCAGGGGTGATCACTTTAAGGTCTCATCTCCGGTGAGGTACAGGGAAGCTGCAAGGTCCTAAATACCACAGCCCTCTTTGTATTTGTCCATAGACACAACTACGAAAAGCCTGATCTCTTTAGTGTCAAAGTGAGATGCTGTAAGACCACAACAGTAGCACACTTGGAGGAAACACTGAGCATTTTACTCTCTGATGAATTTTAGGGCAAGGGTTTATTACATGTTTACTATACCTAGGTGTGCTGGACCCGTGGGTGCACGTGTCAGGCAATGTATGTGTAGATAAGCAATGTCAAGCAAGCAAAGAAACACCCACTTACAAGACCTGTGTGCTCACCCTTTAGCCAGCACCTCCCTGCACTGTCCTGTTGTCTGACTGCTTGGCTGCCATCCCTGCTGCCACTCTCTCAGCAAAACCGCTCAATTTAGAGGTTGATTTGGATCTGCTATCCATTCCATTTTTTTTTCCACTTGGAGATACCAAAAAGCCATTTGCCTGAATTTTGACCTTTGGCCAAGCTTGTCCTTCAAGGCTGATGTTCAGGGCTGTGCCCCGCTGCTGAATGTGAGGTTGCCTGCCACAGTTCGCTACACATCTGATGAAAATCAGGCTGCAAACTGGGCCACTGACAGCAGCCTGGCTCTCAAAGTAGGAGCTAAAAGATGGTTCAGGTAGAAGCTGGACTGGAAAGCTGCCTAGGGCTAGACACTGAGGGTCCATGTGAGTCAGAGAGACAGAAGATATGACATGCATTAGAGGCAAAATGAAGGAATTTGTTATAGTAGTACTACTTTTTTTTTAAAAAAAAGGATAGAAAATTTAAAACAAAACAGTGACTTGAACGTAGTCACAGCTGAGTGCTTTTAAAAAGATTTATTTAATTTGCATGGATGGACAGGGAAATAAAAGAAGACTTTTGATCTTCAGTGCAGACTACAATAAATCAACACAGATCTTACGTTACTTTCTTGCCATCTTCTCCATATGGAAGTTTATGTGGCGTTATATCTCACATTGTCAAACAGAAGATAAGAAAAATTCTTCCATAATTTAAACAATTTTTAAAACTTTCATCAAGGGACAGTAAGCTTGCTGTGAAAGAGGTAGATGCTTTTCTGTATGTGTTTATACATGACACACGACCAGTATAATGGAGCTAGTTATCCATGATAGTATTATCCAGGTGTCTTGTCACTGTTTTTTTCATCTATTTGCTCTTTTTGCATGCTCTCAGTGAAAGCTTGTCCCAGAAGCCACCACAAAAGCTATTTACTTTGTTTCAAACATAATTAAAACAAGAAAATCGCAAAGGAGTAAATTAAAAATCACAACCATTACCCCAGTTTCAGAGCTCTCGGGCAGCAGATAACTGTCTTAAATGTGTGGTTTAATACACTGAAGCATAATAAAACTCTTCTATTTTGAGACGTAGTGCAGCTTCCTGGCAGCTTGTGCTTCAGAAGGCTGAGTACATTGCAAGAACTCTGCATTTCCCTCTTCCTCTCCTGAATAAATCGTGAAGTCTGAAGATGTTGCTGTGGAAGAGACCAGAGTGAAAACACATACCTCTGCCCTGTGAAGCACCTGTTGTATCTGCAGGACCAGGGACAGATGTAACTCAGTACACGTCCTCAGACTATGTATCCCAGACACTAAACCTGGGATTCAGGAGTTGGAAAAGACGATGTTTTCAGAAATGGGGGAAAAAAATATACGTGCAGTCTTGTAATGTAGTTTGGGTGAAAAAAATCAAAGCAAAAGAATGTACTAATTGGGCATCCTACAGAGAAAAAAAAAAAGCAAGCCATTCTTGTGGTAGAGCGGCAGGGCGTGGATACTCCTGAGAAGAATCTTCTGAAGGAGGGAGAAAACACACAGTGACTCACTGGGCAAGCAGTTTCCATTTGGAAAAATCAGGCAAGAAATATTAACATGCCAGATTTGGGAGCTGTTTACATCAACACAATACCCTGCTTATTGCATATACAGAGTGAGTGATACCAAGCCTGGAAACCATCATGTCTCATGTAGCCTCAGAGTATCCACTGTTTGTTGAAAAGGTCAAGTGAGAAACAATGCAAGTGTTTGAAATCTAGCAATAAACAGGAACTTTAGGAAATGGGCACCTGGTGCTGTACTGTGATCCCTGGCTCTTAGTTTATAGTCTGTCTCGAACTAAATTAGAAAAGAAGGTAGCATATCTAATAGCAATTCTGTCTGCAGGGCATGCTGGAAAGAACAGAATTTAAACACTGTATTAGCACACGAAGTGTGTCTAGTCCTTCTAGTCCAGCTACTAACACATATACTCACACATTACTGTGCTGTATGTATTCAGCTGTGTAATTTGCCTACCTATTTATTTTCAGTTCCATCCTTAGGAATTAAAAAGAAAACCTGGGGGCGGAAGTTGAATCTTCTGAAACACAGTTTTTGAATTGACTGGGAGCAAGAATAGGTAGGAAACTACAGTAGAATTAAGGAAATATGTTGGCTCTTCCTTGTAAGCCAGTGCAGTGTCCCTCCCTTTTGCCCAAACCCAGCAGCCAGTCATTTCTTAATTAGTGAACTTGAAAGCGTTCCCTTCATTACCTAGTACTGCAGAAGAAGTGGCCAGGAGACATGCTGCGACAAACTTGTTCGGGCAGAGTGCTAGGTGTGGGTACATATATGTGGTTCAAAAACATTTGCACGGGCAAAAACTCATATGATATGCTATTTTTAACAGAGGAAGGTGGCCGTGACAATGACAAATTACATATTCATGGGTGAGAGTGCTCCAGGCCCTAAGGAATGTTGTAAACAAACTGTCAGGCAGTGCTGAGCCTGGCTGTTGAGCACAGGAAGCAGAGCTCCATTTTGCCCCAAAGTGTTAACTTAGATAGGCCATGGGTCCATTGAGGACTTACAGGCACGGTGAGGACAGAGGTGCTCTGGGGACTGCTGGGTTTCCAGTTCATCCCAACCTCAGATTTGCCCCTATGAACCCCATCTTCCACTCTGCACAGAAACAGGGAGACAGGAAAGCCCCCTAAGACAAACAGATTTTAGCTTTAAGAACAGACGTTGGCATTGCTCCCAAAAACTTTTTTAATATACAATTTTTCTGCTCTCTCCTCTCCCCTCACCCAGCCCTGTTCCTTTGGAAATCTTTATATGTAGTAGTTAACTCTGCCTTGGCCAGGCTTTGGTGAGGGTGGAGGGAAGGATGAAGCATTTTATCTGGCTGTTAGATATTTCTCAAGTCAGGAAGGTCTCCTTGTAAGACAGATGTTACGTGGAGGACAGACACAGCTAGAAAAGGACAGTGACAAGTGGTGTGGTCCCCTTAAATGGCTCCTAGGCCCTGTCTCTTTCCAGGCCAAAGATCTGGGGTTTTTCTCTTAACTAGAATTCATTGACCTCTCACTAATTTTGTTTACCCAGTGTGATTTCCATCAGATGGATAGCGACCTTGTTTTCTTCTTCAAACCTTTTCTTTCAGTGTTGTTTCAAGCTTAATTCTGTGCTGTCACATCACATGCAGCTTTTGCCAGCCCCATCTGCTGAGAAACACAGCTGGGAGGCTAAAACCACTTGTGATGCCTCACGCTCAAGAAACACTCAGAACAAATATCTCTAAAATATTCTGCCAAATGGCATCTTTGTAAATCTCTCTGTCTAACATTTCAGAAAAGAGCAGACACCAAAAGCTCTTTGTGCACAAGCAGAAGCAATCACTTGCTACCCACCTGAAGCAAATAAGAATTGCTAATTAGAAAAATTCTGTAACTCGGAGTGCTTTATATATCTGCCCTTTGCTATTTTTACATGACAACATAAATCCTTTTTTAATGGCTTTTAAAACTAAAAACTTGGAGTAATAGGAATAGTTTGAAGCGGTAAAGAATGAAGTCAAAGTTTGAACAATGCTGTATAATTTTTCACGCAGTCTGTAGGCAGTCAGATTGGGCTATTTTAAAATTTGCTGTAATTTACGTAACATGTTTTAGTGCTATAATTCACTCTCTGTATTTATAGCCATGTCATAACAAATTAAGGTTTTCTTTTTATTTTTCCCTTTGGCTGGACTTCTTGATATGTATGAAAACTGAGTCTAAGTCATGCACTGTTTGTTCCAAAAGCGCAAGCCAGAGGAAGAGACATTGGGTTGTCGCAAGTTTAGAGCACTGTTTGATATGATAATTTCAGCCTCCAAGAATTAGCCTCACCAGCTCTTGTTTTTTCACCTCTTAACTAAACAAAACAAACCTTTTGGAGTGACTGATAGTTTGAAATAGCCAACTATGCGCGCACACTCCACTTCTAACTTAAGGCTGACCAGAAATCTGTTCAAACAACATGCCACTTCTGTTTTTACATATTCATCAAGAAACAAAGAAGGCACTGAATGCCAGTATCCTGCAGAAACAGTCAGCTGCAAGGCCTGAGAAATCACTACATGAACACACTGCTGCAACAGAACAAACAGAAGAAAAGGTCATTTCACTGCATTTTGTATTTTGGGGGGATTTAAGCTCTCACAGCACAGATAGGTCTTTGCTTTCCAGTTGAATTGCCACTTAGCAACAGTTTTGAAACTTAAGTCAACAAAGATGGCTGGACACGAATTGCCAGAAGAAAATTCTCAGAGGCATTGTGTGGGAACTTCAGACTCCAAAAGCTGTATCAGAGAGACATCTCAGCCTATCAGGACATGAAATATAAGCATGTGTTGGTGAGACAGACTAAAATAATTTTTGATTGGTTTGATTTGTGTGAAACTTTCACTGTTCCATGTGTTCAGTGTGAGTCCAGCTTTTCATATATGTTTCAAAGAAATATATTTATTAGAATATCCATAGCTTGCTGTTCTTCAGCATTCTTCTGCCTGTCTACAAAATGCATTAAAGGAGAAACAGTGGAAGTGTTTCTGAGACGTTTTTGGTATGCCTCTACACCATTTTTCTGAGAAGTAAAGTTGAGAAAATTTTAGTGACACAAATGTGAAGCTGGCAGGTTGATCTGCCCAGTGGCAAAACTACACGTCAGGGTTGCGTCCTGTGGAGAGAAACATTCAGGAGGGAGCAAATCTTTCAGACTGTGTGTAGTAAACACAGAGCTTGGTTCTCTCATCCTCCTTTGTTTGCTGTCGCCTTCATCATTCAAGGGACAGACAGAGCATACAAAATAAAAGCAGACAGAACAACAGACTGAGATAAATACGTAGGACGTACCTATTTTGTGAGGTCTGAAAATCTGTGTCTGGCCAATTAACACTAGTCCTGGATATGTTTGTGTGGTATGATACTTTGCTCTGTGCCATCTGGCTGACTGGGATAATGGCAACAGCATAGCTGTGCTAGAGCAGAAAAAAAATAGTCACCCGAGCAAACCTTCCCGATGTCTCGGGAGCCAAATGTGTCAGACAGGCTGCTCTGCTAACACAGACATACTAGTGCCTAGAACTGTCCTATTCACAGTTAGCTTCAGTGTTTTTTCACGACATTTTGTACGAATACATGCTCTTTGTTCTCTACAGTCTGCTGTTCTTGGAACAAGCCAGTTTTGTTCTGGCAGAAGAGCCTTTGGAAACCAGATGAACAAGGTGGCTTGCAGGTCATCATCCTGCTGTGTTAGATGATCATTTACATATGCTAAGGTATATACATTTTTGTGGAGGTAGTCAAGCAGACGAGGAGATGATACCCACCTCTAAGTCCTGTTTCAGTACCATTTTCTTAGCTAATGAGGTATGTGGGGAGAGACATTAAGTATTAATTTGTAATATGCAATTCAAATATTGGGCCAACGTTCCTTCTTTTCTGGCTGAAAACCAAACAAATAAAAGAAATACAAAACCCCCAAGCTCCAGATCCTTACATACCAAGAGATAATTGGGCAAAATGAATATGCAGCACCCTGCCAAGTTTGAAGAAGCCCAGCTGGCAATTAGCCAACAGAATATAGTGCAGCAGGCATCAGGCCTTTCTAAGAACCTGGTGACTCCTATCGTCTCGTTATCTTGTGCAAAACTTCCTTGGGATGATCTTACCAGCCAACATTGCGAGGGAAGAATATTGCTATTTCTGGGCATACTGAGACGAGGTATTGAGAGCTGTTTGTTGTTCAGAGATCCAGCCTCAAGCTCCTAAAAGATGTGCCTGTCTGACCCTTGGGAATGTGATGTTACTTGTGATAGAAATGACAATTTGAATATCTAAGGAACTTGCTAAGCCAAACTGCTGAAAACATCCTAGTTCCTCTTCCTTACCTTCCTCTGGCATATGAGTGTGTAAATTTTTATTGGGCACATGCTGAACACTGAATGGATTTTTCTAAAAACACCACCATGGCACCAACTGCAACAGCTTTATTTGCCTTGAAACTGTTTTGAGTCAACACCAAGCTAAGTGCTAATTCCCAAATTGCAGGTGTAGGGTAGGATTTTTTTAAAGTTTGGGATATGAGTAAGATCAGCTTTTAATTTTTATTGCTGTAAGGAGTAGATGTAAGGGAAAGAAGAGTACTTTCTTGTTCAGCTTTTTATTTAAAATGGCTGCCCTACAATGTATGTACCTGCCCAGTGTCAACTGGTATAAAAAATCCAAACACGCAAAGTAATCTAAGAGCCACAGCCTGGTGTAAATCTGCTCATCAATGGATTTCTTTCAATTTGCCTTGAAAAATAAAGGCAATTCTTCTATTTCTGTGTCTTGTGCTAGCGTTATAACTCTTAGATAGCTTGGATGACCTTGGTGTTGTGGGAAGACACCTATCAGAGATGAAATTCCTCACATGTACCAAAAAGATACAAGAATTTTTGTTCTGTCTCTCAGAGACAATCATACTCAGGGTGACTTCTGGACATTAGTTTATCTGAGGTAATTCAGGATGAACTCTTCCCACTGCAACTGCATTCATGGGCTTGTAAAATTCAGCTCAGCTTTTGGGGGTGGAGTCCTCTGTGAAATACAGTGCCCAGGGCACCAAATTGTTAGCACTGATCAATCTTGCAGATACTAATTTTGATTTGATCTCATGACCCCTGAACAGCCAAGCAATGCACAACAGGTGACATTAAGCCAAATGTGAGCAGTTCATCACTCTTCTGGACAGCAAATATACTGACTGGGTGGAATATTCAGAAATTGGGGGTGGCTGGGAGTAGGAACTTGAGTACAATGTGTCAATTCTGCGTTGTTATGTAGGACACACTAAAAGATCTAAGAAGGCCATGTTTAAAAATAGAATAATAAAATTAGTACAGCGCTGTCTACCCTGCGGGGCTGACATGACCTGACTTGATGAAGCTGCACATACAGAATGGCTTTTATTTTTAGGGCACTCTATCTGGGATAACAATGACTCTGCTGATAGTGAAGCAGTGGGTGTAGTTTGTCTTGATGGCTGACACTTATGCTTGAAAAGAACAGAATAGCGTATTTAAACTGTCAGGCCTTAATTGTTTCATTAGATGGTGGTACCTTTTGCACAAAAGGAGCAAGGGAAGTGCTGAAAGAAAGAAAGATGAACAGCAATTCCAGAAGGGCACAAAGGTGCTGCAGGAGTTACTGCTCTTTCTTTGTTTCTTCCCAGTTCATCTCTAACACAAGGAGAAGTTTCATTTTTTAACATAATGACTGTTATTAAAATCAGCTTGAAACATTTTGTGAGCACTGTGTTGTGTATCTGTCATATTTTTAGATACAAATGAAACTAAAAAACTGTTCATGCCTCTGAATTTGGCTTTTGTGTCTCTAACATCCAATTTATTGATGATAAGGATGACTTGCATTTCTAAATGTGTCTTTTATCCTGTAGGATCCCAAAGTGTTTTGTAGAGACATAATACATATGTGTGAATATCTTCACCTACCATGTGAAGTTTAGGCATCACTGGGGTGTCAACTGTTTGACTGTGCAAAGCAATGCAAGAAGACAGGTTGAGCTAGAAAGTAAAGAACATTAATCATAATCAAATGAAACTGTTACAGAGCACCCACATATATGACAGCCCTAATTGTACAGGCACTAATTGGGTGGTGACACCAGCACTGACTGTCAAAGCTCTGAATTTATATAGTGTCTGAAAGGACAGCTTAAGAGTATACTCAGGCTGGAAGAAGGCTGTATGTATTTTCCCCTCCATTGCTGGAAGGTATCCTAAGAAAGAGAGATTTGATGAGAATCTTTCCCTCTGTACAAGGGAGAAACACAGCAAACTTCCCACTTGCACAGACGCAGGGAGTCAGAATCTCTCTAACAAATAGGTGGTTATATTACATCAAGAAATCTGATCCGAAAGGTAGGTGTTTTTTCTCAGTCATATTATTCCCCCCATGGAGGTTTTTCTCCTCAGATACAAAGGGTGGAATATGATTAATGTCTCCTCGACTACTGCACTTGCTACTCTGGAGAAAGTGAAGGGAGGACTTTTCACAAATGTCCTCTTTTATCCCCTGGAGGGAGGATGGCAGCAGTTAGGCTGCTTCTTCTGCGTGGGCTGTGCTTCTCTGCCTTTTAAGATGAGTTAGCTGATCCATTTTTTAATTAGTTCTCTTTAATTAGGGAGGTATCTTCTCAGTCCAGTTTCACTCTTAGTGAAGTCTTAGTGACTGCAGACATCTCTACGGCTGAGTTGTACAAGACTGAGAGATCCTGGGTCTGATTCTCACCCGTACTGAAGGCTTGAATACATTGACTAATAGTGTAAAGTGGTTAAGACCATCCATAGCATTCATCCTACACATGTCAGAGTTCTAGAAAAGGCCTGGTTTAGCTGTCTAATACTTGGAGAATAATTTTTAAATCAGTTATGTTGCTTCTGGGTGGTATGGTGTGTTTCCAGCCTGGTTTCAGTACTGGGTCTCCAAAGCCATGCTGTTAGGGGAAGAAAAGCTTGTTCTGCATCTGCTTTGCAGAGTGAGTAGAAGAGCAGAGTGCAGGAGAGGTGGATGGATCCTGCAGCTTTCCACCAAATACCCAGTTTTCAGACTCAGACTTAGGGAGTGTGTTGAACTCAGTTCAGATGCTCACAATTTAAAATGATGAGAGGATTGAACAGAGCAGGGAAGGGAAGAATATCCTGGAGAATGTTGGTCAAATGACTTGAGAATGCTTTTGGAAGCCTCGTCTGGGAGTGCATGCCGGAAAACAGGATTTTTAAGAAAGCTGCTGCAGAGAGCAAAACAAATAAAAAGGGAAAGACTGCTGCAGAGAGAGAAAATGTGTTCAGATACTATAGTGGTATTACCTGTTGCATTTGCATTTACATTGAAAGAGAGCGTAGGAAAAGAACATGAGTTGCAAGAAGAGTTCCTAGATTAGTAATACAAGATACTGGGCAGGGTTAGCTTTCTATAATGATCTTCCTACGTACAAAAGCTGATGTTAGTATTTTATGTCTCCCTCCACCCAGAGGTCCAAGCCACTAATTTTTACTTTGAAGTTGAGTTGCAGTTTCTGCCAGGTGATTCACAATGATTCATTTTGTTGCCTAGACCAGTGTGATGCTCACTTTCTAATTTAAAATCTTCACAGCACTTTAGATCTGCCTTTCTAATGCTTCAAGTATTCCACCTCATTAAGGCTTTAGGCTTCTGTCTAAATAGGTGTGAGCATTATTTAGCAGTCAGATTACTCCTACTTAAAAAAAAATGGTTCATGTTGTGCCATGATTAGGAAATGATATTGTTGCATATCCTATATTATAGTTAGTGTGTGAATCAATCTATAGGCAGAGCTAAGGAGTTGATAGGCTTACAGATGTGAAACCATTGAAGTTCACAATCTGGAGAAGGTTGAGAAATATGGTGAGAACTTGTTCTGTATCAGATTATGCTTTTTGTTCTCTCTTCCTCCACTGGCACACGATTTCTTCTGTTTGCCTCAGTAATTTTCAACACCAACGATTTTTGGGTTGAAAATTTTGCATTTGGTCTTGGACACACTCTACCAAACACTACTGAAGGAGTGAGTTTCATATGTTTCTGGCTAGGTTCCTGTGTGTTAACATCTACCATCTTTACATCTTTTTCTTTGGAGATTTAGCATGGGATTAATATCCAGACTAAAATATCTGAATTTAAGTATCTGCAGTAGCTTCTACAGTAGACCTAGAGTAGGTGCTTCTTTAAACTGTGTATGTGGTTTTCTAGACTCTGCTGACTAGATTCTCATTGACTATATTGTGATTTTGAACAGCGAGGCTTCTGCATAGCTGTGGCTCACTTTTAGCTCTGTGCACTTTGTGTCTTGGAGCCCAGCTGAACTATTAGGTGAATGAAATTGAGAATTTGGGGGTTACTTGTGTAAGCATAGGTATTTAGACACCCTGAAGTGTCTAAACAGAAGTGGTAGATACAACACATGAGGAGGCCTGCAGCCTTCTGGAGGGAAAGATGGAGGCCACCTGGGATATAGTATCACATCTGACATGACACCAAACATTGAAGTGATGGTAACTGAGTCAGGGGCTTGGAGACCATTCAAATAGCCTCACTAAGTTGGCACTCCCTCTGGAACTAAATGCCTTTGGTCTTCACATTTATGCCCATTATTCTTAACTCATCTAATGGTTGAAATGAAGACATTATTATTTTTTAAAAACTTTATTCTAGGACTAAAGGTGGTCAGTATGGCAAAGCACATTGTTGAGGATGTTGCACAGACCATACGTTTTGAAGTGAAAGCAGTACACTTGAATGCTAGCAATTCCTGTACAGAGCATAACTCACAGCTGAATCACTCAATGGAGCCTGTAAGACCTGTGTAAAAATTTGAAGGCAAAAACCTATATACATATAGCTAATGAGCAATCAGCTTTGAGCCTTACTTACAGACACAAACCCTAGAAAGGATTTATTATCAGGCAAAGTGGAATCATAGGAACATGTGAACCGGCCACTTCAGGTAAGATTTTCTTCCTTGGGTTTTTTTATATTGGTAATGGAGTTCTTGGTGTTATCTTTCTATTTATCTATCTATCTTAGTCACATATATAAAATATATGTATGTGAGAGTAAATAAGATTTTGTTTGTCTCCACCAAAGCCACTTGTCAAGGCACATAACACCATTTCACTTGATGCAATGACTGCTCCTTCCTTACATCGGGGTTGCACCTGCCTTTCTGTAAACCACACCAGCCTGATATTTGCCAGTTTAGACAAAGTTGTTAGCTTTATGACCAACATGCCTAACAAGGTACGGCCATTGTGAGAGACATCGAATACCCTCTGTGTGGTGGGTTAAGGCTTTCAGACAGTTTAGTGTTGGCAGCCTGCCCTGGGAGAGGGGTACACCTTCTGGAGATGCTCCACTGGGATTTCTCCCCTTGTGAAACTATTCTGCAGTCAGCTTCAGTTTTCTCTTCTCTTTCTCTAGTTAAGTGATGAGCTCCTAATTTACAGCTCCTCGTATAGTGCTTTTAACCCACTGTCCTTATCTTCGTTCAGTTCCTCACTTTCAATTTATCATAACCCTTCTTTCCTATATAGTCCATTAGTCTTTTTCTCACTGTAAGTACCTCAACATAGAAATGCTGCAGTAGATTAAAATCCTGCAGTAATTCCAAAGCCTCAGCATGTTATTTTTCCTGTTTTCTCTAAGTTGTTTACATCTGATGTCCACCTCACCTATCTGTAAAGCATCATCTCTTGAGCTTGATAGAAACTAAATTTGACTCACAGTTTTGTAACCTTGACAAATATTAATCGTTTAATGTGTGCTTTCTTTGACAGCTTTATTATACTTTGAAAGCAATTCTCAAAACAACAGGAGGACATAAAAATTCAAAAAGTTAACCGTGAGGACTGGTAAGAATGTAGTATTTTAAATATATGAAGACATTCATTAAGTTGGAAAGTAAAAATCAGCAAATATGCAGGAGTGACATTTTGTGTTACAGGAGTACAGTGATTTTTAAAAACCACGCATACTGTGGAACTTCAACCTGATAAAGTTAATTACATTGTGGAGATGATCTGATACCTAAATGACTGTTTATATATGTGGAAGAGAGTTGCTGTTCAGTTTTGTTTTGCTTCTTTGAAGTAATCAGAAGATACCAGTTGAAAGCAAAGCAAAAAGAGAAAAAAAATTGGGGAAATTCTTTGAGTTTCTAAAAAATTTGGATGAGACAGCAAGTTGCAATCCTTTTTTTCTTGTGGTTCTTTATGATGAGTTTGTGTATATACATACTATACACATACTTTTCTAATCATATAGTGCACTGCCGTCATACAATATTAAATTGCAAATGCTTAGGGATGAATGAAACAAGAACTGTTGCTTAACTATACGTATGAATTACTGTATTCAATGCAGTTTTAAAAGTTCTCACATACAATCGCTGGCCTGATAAATTTGAAGGTTTAGTTGAACTAGGACTCCCAAGGGAATTTAGAAGCAAACAACTAGACAACTTGTTTTAGGATATTAGCAATGCTACAAAGATACATGATTCTTTGTCAATGCATTTACTTGGTCCTCTAAATTGTTGTCTTCTTGCTGCTTCTGTGCGGTAGCTGCTGACTAGCAGAGGTAGACTTTCTCTTTCTGTGAAAGAAAATGGAAAGAAAATGTCATGTTTCCTCTAGGGCTAGACCACTGAGAAATGCCAGGCAAGGGACACAGTCCATGGCATACAGAGAAACCATAGACAGTGAGAGACCTGATTCTTGGGTCATTTGCATGCCCCATCTCTGGCTTACATGACAGTGAACGCTTGGCTTTTTTCAGTCACTGTGGTGTCACTGGTTCCCTTGAAGCGTCCAACAAGACTCCAAGACTGAACTTGGTGGCTGTGTCTTTTCATATTAGCTCAAGATGGACTTGCCAGAGTTAATAACCAGCATCCATTTTTATCTCCATTTAGTCATGGTATTCTATAGTCGTTCATTTAGTATTTTCTGCAGGCAACTTACTTGTGGTTTACAGAACACTTTGATTCCAGAAGAATAAAAGAATTAACATAGCTTTGTGGTGGAATATTTATAAATAGAGAGACTTCTCAACCAGTACATATTATGCATTGCTCTTTACGTTTTAGTCCAGATTTTGTACCACCTGTTTTGTCAAATCAGATTAGTCTGGAAATAGCAGAACAGTATCAATATTCATTGCCTTTTGAAACTGTAAGGATTTGGCTGAAGGACTGAAACCGCAACATGCCAAATTGAAGCCCTTCCCTAGGTTTTGAGCAAATAAAATTCATAGTTACCTGAGTGGATTTTTGTCTTAATGAGAGCCACATAAAAATCTTGAGATGTGGCACCAAATCAATACAGAGAATTACAGGTACCACTAGTAAGGTTCCTGGCTGTCTGAGTTTAATTGATCTGTGACATCCAGTTGCCTCAGTCTCCCAGTGGTTCCAAGTGGAAGAGAATAACCTGCTTTCCCAATATTAAAATGTTGCAAATATAGGTTAATTTCCTGTGAGATCTATTTGCAATGATGAAGAAAAAATACTTTAGAATTTGAATGCAGCTGGGCTGACTAAGTACACTGCAATAACAAGGAAATGTTACTGAGAAGAAACATCAATGTTAATGTCAATAGCAGTGCTTCCTCAAGTAGCAAACTCAATAGCAAAATTTTCTTTTCTTCTCTATCCATAAATTCTTTTCTAGCACTATTTTCTTAGCAGTAGGGAGTGAAGATTCAGAAATGTGCACAGAAGACTGCTTTGAGTGTACTGTCATCTTGCAGTAAGCTATTAAGCGGCCTATCCAGGCAGCTAGGCCACAGTAACAGTCAGCTATGGGACAGCCTCTCGTGAACTTATCACATGGATGTGATATGCATCTCCACAATAGGTCAGATGAGCTTCAGATTTATTTTCCCGGGTCCTTAAAATTAAAGACATCAAGTTGAAGTAAAAAAACCCCAAACAACAGACAGTCCAAGCTGAAATGTGTAACGGCCCCATGCCAGACACTTTCTTTTATGAGCTTTTCTTCTTTGTGTTCATGCAAATACTTCTCAAATAAGTCAGACAAGGAAAATTCAGTATTGTCTCTTTGTAAGGAAAGGTAAGCACATAGCTCCAAAAGGTGTTATTTCATAGGCTTTTTCCATACAATGTTGCTGAAATGTACTTGTAGTGTGTTATTACAACACGTAAAACTGTCTTAAAAAGCAAATAAGAAAAAACAAATGTGTGTAAACCACAAACAGAATTCCATACCAAAAAGCTGCCAGAATTTCATCTGTCCCAGGTTTCAAGCAATGCCCTGGGGAGAGCATTTAGCTGACGGTACGGTTCCGATTTCCAGAATCATCTTACTTCCAGCCTCTCGTAGACTCTATTTTAATTCCCTGCCTATTCACTCATGCACCCTGAAATTCTTTAGTATTCAGGTATCATCACTCTTTCTGAAAGCTTCTTGTGGTTGAATGTTTAAGCACTCTAAGAGCTGAGAAGTATTTAAATGTTATAATGATTCCTTATAATTAGATTTACTCTTTTTAATCAAGGATGCAAAACAGTATTTCTAGCTCTCAATGAAGCTTCTGCTTGAGACAGCAAATGTGTAAAAACAACTGAATATGCTTTTACACATTAGAAACTCTGCATCTCACTTGAATAGTTCTTATTATTCCCTAACATTCATCTTGGTGAACAATTATTTTTAGGGATGATTACATACCTACCTATATATGTACATATATATATTTGTGTATATAAACAGCTCCTACCAAAAATTTCAGCTAAGAATGTCAGCCTAGCAGCAATGTGGCTGTGTACCATGAAGGGAATGATCTTTGAGCAGAAGAGAGTGAGGAGAATACTGGCAAGGAGAATAGGATGATGATGCTTTTGAGAAACTTGGAGCCACTTCTAGCCATTGCATTAGCAAGATTCAACACCTGTCACAGGAAAGCCAACAAAAGCAGGATATCAGAATGCAAAATTCTTGTTTCTTTCAGAGCTGTTATGGACTCAGTAGAGATCTCTTTCCTGAAAAAACATTCATTTTAGCTAAAATGAATTTGTCAGTTTCAGAAACTAGTTTCCCACTCCAGATGAAAAATAATCTTGTTTTGATTTATGTATTTAATATTTCACACTGAAAATGTAGAACTACAGCAGTTATTTTATAGTGACAGAGATCAGGAGATATAGGGGCAATTTATTATATTTATTATTTTGCTTTATAAAACTATAAATCAACATTATTGAAAATTAAATATATGTTAGACTGTGACGGTCTTTTGAGGTATAACAATGTTCTACATATGACTTTTGAAGATACGATGTTAATCTGAATTATTCATGGGAACCTTGGATTTTCTTTTGACTTAATAAAATTAATAAAAGAATTTCATTTCTAAATCCTATTAATGCTCTGCAGGAGGAAAGCAATAGCAATGAATTTAGCTTTAGTAGGGTTTTTGTTTTGTTCCATGTAGGGCTGGGAACAGAGAAAAATGCAGTAATCCTAGGGGTTTTTTACTTTCTTTTGTAGTAGAACCTGGTCATAGGGCTACTGTTTGGGATCTGTCACTCGTCCAGTCATAAGCTCTGTAGTTTAGGAATTATTTCAACTGTAAAAATTCATCTGGACAGAAACTGCAATGGAGGTCTCAGACCAAGAGCAATTTTTAAAATCAATTATTAAAAAACCACATTCATTTACAAATGTCAATAACCATATACTAGAGTAGCTTGGTTGTTTCAAGTGTTCCATTGCTCTTTTTCTTCTTTTTTCGCTTTTCTTTTTTTAATTGTGGGAGTATTTTACAGTCTTAGGAAAGAAGCGATGTGACCTACAAAACCAGCTCATCCTGTGCTGCCCCAGATTTTGGTACAATATTGCCAATGTGTTTTAAAATCTGGCCTTTAACACTCAGACCATTCCAGTGATAAGTTTCTTATACTTGCACACTCAGACATGTTATTTTTCTTCCCTGCACATCCTACACTGCAGTCAGATCAAATTTGCAACCGTTTAAAATGGACCTTTAAAAGGCTCTGCAGATGCAGCTTTGCTGCAGCACATATTTTCTCTATCATATGTTATCCTGCAAATGAATGGCATATCCAGGAGTACAACACGTGACATTTTGAGCTTGTTTTAATTATCAAAAGATGGTAGTCTATATTTGGGTATTCTCTATCATTAAAGTGACTAATACAACAAAAAAGAGCACATGTAAGATTAGAGGCAAGATTTCTAAAAATATGTGTCCAAAGAGAAACTTCAAAATTTACACTTTGGCTTCAAGACCCATATTTACCTAAATATGAAAGCTGTTAGGAATTTAAATACTGAAAAAAACAGACTGCTTGTTTAGATGCTGGAGTATGGTTTTAAGATGAAATCCTGGGACTGTAGAAGTCAATGGGAATTTGTCATAGATCCAAACACAGCTAGGATTTTATGAGAATTTAAAGGTACTTAGCAGCTAAACATGCAGACAGATGTAGCAGGTTTCTCAGCAGCACCCTGCTGCTGATGTCCATGTGATATCCAGGGGAACTGAATACCCATATGCATTTGAAAAACTTGCTCTACATCTATCTACAATCAGAAATCTAAATATTGTGACTATTTTTACCCAGCTACAGATCTCATTCAAAACAGGGCTTTGGGAATTTAAATTTTAACCTCTGTGTTTTTTTTAAAAAACGTTGGTTGTATAGCCCTTCACAATATGCCATCATAGGAAGGGCTTCTCCTATCCCTCATGTCCCCTTACTGGTGAGAAAACAAGCAGGGGTGGGATAACCTCGCTGAGAGAGAAGCCTATAAGATGTCTCTTCCATGCTGGACAGAAGGGTTTGTGCCAGAGAATGAATGTAGGTTCAGAAGAGATGCACAAGCATTCCCACACAGTGGAGGACATTGCCTGTGTGTGACACCCGATCTGGGTGAGCTATCATCTGTAAGGAATCTTTCACACTAAGCAAAGATTTGTGCAGACTGGTGGAGCAGAGACCCCTGGGGTAAACAGGCTTATACACTGACCTGCTGCTGGACCCACAGTTGTGGAGTCACAGCAGGCTGGACAAATGGTCTGGGTCAGCAGCTGCAGCCTCTGATGGGCATGGGCAACTGGTGCCGAGCAGGTGTGCTGGGAGCTGTGCCTTTGCTCTCACATCGGAAATGGAGGCATTTTTTTTGTTAGAGTGTGGGGGAAATCCCTTCTGAATTATGGCTAGAACACAGTTTGGGACAATTTTTCTGTGATTTGGGCTTTCTGTTTAAGGCGTGTTTAGGCACACTGTATTGTTACTGGGATTTTGTGGGTGAATGCCCTGTAATAGTCTCTCTTCCTTATTGCTGTGTTGTCCCTTTGCTTCAGACGGCAGGAACACCTATCTGTGTGGGGTGGTTATGCCTAAAACCATTTGTGGTGGCCCAAAAGTTAAGTGAAGGAGTCCAGAAAAGACCAGTGCACCCCACTACTAAAGCCTGGTCTGACATTTTGGGTTTTCAAAACTCCGGTATGAACTTCAGTTTTGCAACTGTGTAGAGAGAACTGGACTGAGCAAGAAATGGATTCTCCAAATGCCTTCCTGTGCTCTAATTGACTTCAGTAGAGGAGAAATTGTTCCTCAGAGATGATTTGTCAGCTGTCCTTCATCACATCATCAGTTGCACTGAAATGTAAGGTTCCTTTTGGCACATACTCTTTACTGCAATCTCTTAGCTGGTAATTAAACTCGCATTTCCGAAAAATTTCCACTAGTTGCAGCACGTTTTGTAGTTTTAAGGGGCTGATTTCAACTTACAATCTTGGCATGGCCGATGGAAAACATAAGGAAATGGATGATTAGCTACAGTCTTCCCAGTAATTTAGAAGCATTGATGAACATTAGCTTAAATTGTAGTGAGTACTGGAGGAAGAGTAATATATTGAAAGCTTGATTGTTGCTTTCAATGCAAATTAGAAAAATAATAAGTCTTCCAGGCTAGCCATTACCTTTCTTTTTGTATAAATCATTTTTCTAATACATAAAAGGGTTTTTATATTTCAGTGCAAAAATGAAATCATAACAATATATTTAGAGCAGGCTATGTAATCCATCACTACAACTCTCCTGTGAAAATTGGAATGCTGACAAGCAGAAGTTAGTCTAGGTTTGCTGGGATGTGGGCAAAACTGAGTGCTGGAAAGGTACAATGCGTAACCGTCAGTCTCTGCTAGAACACATGGCCCTGGAGTCCACTGGTGGAGAACCAGCTGGCTTTGACTATTCTGTTTTTTTCCTTCGAGAGATAGATGGTGCCTTGCAAGTTGACCCAAGTAGAGTTGCAGCAGTCCAGGCTAGGGGATAACTCTTGCATTTCCTCTCATGCCTATCTCCTGTGTCAGCTCAAGTGAAGCAGGCAAAAGCCCATGCCTTTGCTGGCGGTGTCTTGCCTTTGCTGGCAATATGCTGCCTAAACAACATGCTTTGCCTGCACTTCTGCTTTGTTTTATTCTCCACTATTTGGTGTGATCTTAGTTCTGTTGTCTTTCAACTCCTGTCTGTGATGCAGTAAGTAGCGATACTACTGTTTTTCTTTTTCCTGCTTGCAATTCACTAGGCTCCAGAGCATTAACCATACTACTATGTCTGTCATTTGATTCAGACACTGAAATCTTTGGGTAAAATGAGAGCAGAAATTGACAAGTCTGAAAGGGCCTGAAAAAGGTACATGACCAAGGAACCGCTCGATGTCCCCCAAAGACTGAAAATTCAGCACAGAAAAAGAAAGACTTTTTTTCTGTCTTGCATAGTTAGCTCTCATTACCCCAGGATATTTTTGAGACCCAGAATTCACAGGCAATTTAGGATTAAGCAGTTAATTTGATATGGACGTAAAATACAATTTAAAAACCAGGGACTTAATGTTAACAGAAAATCTTATACTTCAGAGTTTATCTCTGAGTAGCAAGATTAGAGTACAATCTTGATTGCCAGGAAGAGGTGAAGAAGATACTTTGTAATGGGGGAGATAATGTGACCTACCTCTGAAGATGCTGATGTTGACTGTTGCTGGAAATAGAATACTGGAGTAGATTTCTATTTTTTGTGTGAAAGCTCCTAAATTCTTCTGATATGATAGGTGAAAATTTAGTTATCTAAGTACAGTATCAAATTAGTTAAATGTTCAACATCAAAGAAACTTGCACTTTCATGCAGTTCTTTGAACAACCTTTTTTTCCTTTTTCCTCCTGCAAACACAATGAGATAAATAAAACTGTGTGGTTAGCCATTACAACTAGTCACTGTTACACTGAAAGAATTATGTGTTAGTGCCATGCCCTGAAGTAAGATCATGGGTGGAGTCCCTTCTGTGTAAGGTAATGCTAGTATTATCGTAATAGTAATGCCACAGAGTATTTTCCTATCAATGAGTTGTAGACAAATTTCTGTGTTCCAGAATTGATCCTTCACCTTTTTTCTCAAAACCAGGTAACTGGATGACTTGCAAATAGCTTCTGGAATTAGTCAGCGTTTTCAAAGCGAGAGCATTTCACACTTACAGTCTGTAGGCAAAAAAAAAAACACAAAGGAAAAAAAAAAGAACACTAAATTCCTATAAAGTGCTTGATGAAGCAACAAAGTGAGGAAACTCCTAATTGCCTCTCTCAGCTAGTCCAAGCATGCTTTGGTATTACAACAAGCAGATTGCATTAAGCACGGTTCCAAGATTTCAGACTACATGAAGGGAGTTTCAGGCTCTTTGTGTGTACATGTGCTTTACAAGCAAATGTTGAGTAGCTTTGTTGTGGTTTCATGCCCCTGTACAGTACGGAAAATATTTTCAAGTACACACTGAAATAGAGTGACTAGCTGTAAAAGCTATCAGTGGCTTGTTTTTATCATTTTGCCCACAGAGTATTCTTCTTACCTGTAGCTAGGTTTTTTTTAATGTAGGTGAAGGAAACTCAGAGTTTGCATTAAGGCTCACAGAAGAACAAATTCAGAGCAGGCTTTGGAGCCTGGGATTGTGCTATGAGCCTTGTCTACTCAGGCTCCTGAAAGATTGCTTGTGGGGAGAGTCCTAGCAACTGTGCTCTGAAACCACCTGGTGGACCTCCTCCCTATATATGTCTTTTCTGCTGAATACTGACCTGTGCCAGCTGCCCAAATATGCATTGCAAATGAATGGGGAATGCAATTCCGGCTCCTAGCCATTACTCCACTTTATAGAGTTCAGATTAAACAGAGGACTTCCTACTAACTTGCTGCACCAGCAAACAGGGGAAGATCTAAATATCTAAAGGGGAAAATGCGTGTGCACTTTTCAAAAAGCAGGCTATGCTCTTTGACTGAAACTCTGGACTAAACTATCAGTCATTGAAACGGCACTGGGGGAGCAATATGAGGCAGGCAAAACTACCTGCAGCCTAGGTGAGAGGTGAATTACGTAGGGACTGAGGAAGTCCCCTAGCCAATAACCCTGTGCGTGGGTTGTCCATGCCTCCATGTATTTGTTCATCGTTACTTCTGTTACATGCCATAGTCCCATGGCAGTGGGATAATGAAATCATTGTATTGGATTGACTGGTGCAAGGGAGGCATGAGAGAGCATCTAAAAATGCTCTTAACCAGAGCCTCATGACAGACAAACAGAACTCCCTTGCAGGCTGCCTGTCAGCAGAACGTTAGGAGTAGAGCTTTTCACCAGGATACATCTGGTGCACAGCAATGTTTCTTACTGAGCATCAGGCAGGTTTTGATGAATTCGGCCTGCTGCATCAATGCAATTACCTACCTGGTTTAGTATGAACTAGATAAATATAGTTAGAGCAGGTTTGGAACAATTCTCTCCCCCTCAGAGATAAGTATTTTTTAAGGAAAATGCTAGATCATGGGGATACTTATCTTAAGCCATGACAGCCAAAGGTGTATCACTAACGAATAGGAGGAAGAAAAATGTGAGAGATTGTCTATCAGGTAAAATATTGGACAATGACTTACTGTTTTATTTCAAATTAGTCTGACTTTCTCCGTCTCATTTCCTATTCACGTGGTGCTGAACTTCTGCGCCCTGATCTTCAATTTCCTCCAATCACAGTCAGCCCATCGTGATTTAAGCCATAGCATCTTGTCTTCTTGGTCTTTTATCATTTATCCAGCAAACAACCGATACTGAATCATCTCCTCTAAGAAATCAATGGATTTAGAAAAAGCCAGGACCGAGTGGACTGACAGCTCTTAGAGAAGCGTTTCTTAAACAGGCAGGGACATTTCGCTAACAGATACACCTCCAGTGAAGAAAGATGCAGTGTTATTGATTAAAGTCCAAGTATAATACACTTGACTGGAGCTTTTGTAAATTTCACTGCTCTTTTGCTTCACTTTAACCTTAGGAAGATATACACAAAATACTATTTTTCGGGACACCATTTGTTCCTTAAGGGAACAAAGAGAAACTCTTCTTCTTTGACCTGATCCTACATTTCCAGGGGGATACACTTTGATCTGATTACTGACAATCCATTATAATATTATTAAGTAAATCAGAGAGTGCCGCAAGTAAGAGTCTTGATTGTGCGTATTGCCTTCTGAGCTAGGTAAGCCACATTTATTTATATCATGTACAAAAATATTTGGTCAACAAATAAAATTGCTAAATAACTCTTTAGGAACAAGTAACATCTCTAATATTTTTTTGAAGTCAGGCTGTTTTACTTACTTATACCGGAGCTAGTGCCAAGAAACACAGGCAGATCAGGAGAATGGGTGCCTGTCATTAGCAGTAACAAAGAGGCTGCCAGAACTGATTCACCTTTGTCAAATCTGTACTTGTTAATGTAGGGCAAGGTACTGGCGTTTTGTTTGAAAACATATGTTGAGAAATGGACAGGGAATATATTCTTCCTTTCTCTTTGTTCCCTTCATTTTTTTTTTTTTTAAATTTGATGTTTACAGGATGACTGCAGCACACTGGCAAGGCAGATACCGCTGTGCAGCCTGTAAGACTCAGTGCTGCTGCAGAAGGAGGAGGAGGAGGGAGGAGTCCTTCTGTTTTTCTTTCATTTAGATTCATTGCATGTTTACCAAGGTGAAAGGATTAGTGCCCTGGAGATCATTTGCTTTCATAAGCTTTAAACTAGAGTAGAAAAAGTTTCATGTCTTGATTCTCTTCCAACAGCTCTCACTCTCTCAGCAAGGCATATAGGAGCAAGCTGAGACATATTGATTGCCAGCAGACTCTTCCAACAAAATTGCCCTGTCTGAATCAGTTAAACTGGGTGGGAAGAGATAACTTCTGCCAGTTTTCTCCCATCATCTCTCCTAGCATGTGGTGAAACACCCAGGGCATTCCTTAGGGTTTCATAATCAAGACAAAATGCTCCAGATTTCTCTATCCAAATAATCTCAAAACTCTAGCCCAAATGTAGCTGTACTTCACATAGCTTGTAGCCTTTTTGTGATTTATACACACTTGTTGTGAAATGTTGATTCTATTCATGTTTCATGGAGGAAAAAATGTTTAAAACCAGACAGGAAATAGGAACTTTTGTGTTCGTATTGTCCCTATTTAAATCTAATGTGAAGGTAAGTAAAGATGTTTAAATCTTTTCTCTCCTGAAATACACTTCTGATGGGATGTCTGTGTGACTGATAGCAATGAAAAAAGCCCAGACAAACCCCAAATTGTAAAAACTATATGACTCACTCAAAGCTAATTCCACCCTGAACACACTGAACCCTAGAGCAGAAAACTTAAAACTAAATTTTTAACCAGATCGCCTTCTCTGACTAACATTCTCAGAAAACTGTAATGCTTTTCGTGATGATTATTGTGAAGCAATAGTCAGTAATGAAGATTTATTTACTGACTCGGAGTGACATACCCTGCAATTATTTAAGGGACAATAAGAGGTATCTCGTGCTTCTAATCCCGAAGTGGATTAACTACCAGTCCGAAGGTCAGGTATTTTGCCTGAGCAAGGTTTCTTGATCACTACTGAGGAAATCAGAGCCACCTTTCTCATTTTGATGCTGAGGAAATCAGAGCTGCCTTTCTGCTTTTGGCACTGTATAACAGGTTAAATTCTTCCCATTGAAAGCAACATTAAGATTCCTTGCAACCATCTTGCCCATTACATTTTAAATGCTTAATGATAAAGCTAATTTGGTTTTTGCTTTATTGTGGCAGAAAGAAAACCTCAACACAAGGGATGTGGAGCAAGGAACAACCTTATAAAAGCAAACCAGTGCAGTGTGCTGTTCATTATGCAGCTTGGTCTTGGCAGCAGAGAGAGAGGATTTTCCAAGTCCTGATTACAGTTTCGCCACTGACTTGCTGGGTGCCCTGGGCAAGTCCTCGCTTCTCTGTTGCTCCTTGTGTCTCTCTAGAATAGCAATAACAATGCCTAACTGTCCCTCAGCAATGTTAAGCAGATTAATTAAATGCTGTATTAATCTGTTGCCATGACTCAATCTGAACAGTGCTTTCCTATATCAACAGTCCCAATTCACTACCTGATTCAAACCTGGAGCAGTGCCCTGAAAAATCATTGATCTCTGTGATGTCTTATAAACCATCTGGTTGCTTAACACAGGGATGGAGGATACCTGCTTCCTACTTTCTAGAGTAAAGGAAAGAGAGTGCTGTAGAAATTAATGAAAATTATTTTTCTGGTTCGATGATACTGCTGGAGCACTTTTTGCTATGAGAAAATTCATGACCCAAAGATGGCTCAAAGCCAGAATTTGAATGGTGTCCTTTTTCCTGTTTTGTTCCTTATTTGCTATCTTTTTAGTGCACTCCGGTTTAAATGTGATCATGGGAGAGCTTCCACAGCTTACCAGGTCAAAGAGTATTGACTTTTTGTGTAGTACATAGTTTAGCTTCTTTGTTACAGCAGAAAATCCAAAATTAGCCTAGTGTAGAAAGATTGTTCCAAAAGCCCATGTAAATTACATTTCTGCTGAGCAAGACTAATGTAGCTGAGCTAGGACAAAGCACATTACAATATGGTTTTATTTACAATTACTCATTGTGAAGAATATCCCCTCCCCCCCC
>Ga0065711_1005361_pt1 | contig 26387 bp, 19 predicted proteins | sample Hoacrofraction12_FD_59098 | JGI IMG/M metagenome (GOLD analysis project Ga0065711, IMG submission 59098) | Hoatzin crop microbial communities from Cojedes, Venezuela - Epithelial fraction 12 v2 (version 2) | ecosystem: Host-associated > Birds > Digestive system > Esophagus > Crop | place... | reverse complement strand
CCTCCGATGGACTCGGATGGGGAAAGCTGAAGGCAAGGGAGGTTTGTGCCCTGCGTGGGTGTTCAGGTCATTGTGTTTTTTTGAGGAGTAGGAAGATCTTTGAGCAGCTTTCTGGCTGGTTGGACTGGGAGCAGCACCACTTGTCTCAGTAGTTAGATGGGTCAGATTCACAAGCAGGGGAGTTTGACTTCTTTTGGGTATACGGGAGCGCTGCGAACTCCGGGAGTGCAGCGGGTCGGCCTGCTGCTGGATGGAAGCAGGGAATGCTCTCCGTGAAGCCTCGCTGAATGCATATCCGTTCCTCGGTCAAATGGGAGTCTGATTTTCCTCGGCGCTTGGCTGCATGGCGTGGGGCTAAGGCAGCAGTTGGCCGCCTGGGATGGCTCCTTCAGACCAGGTTCCTCGACTTCGTTACCGGGGGATCGGAAGATTTTCATAGCCTGAAGTGCAGCCCCAGCACGGAGGACTTCGTCCTGGCTGTGCCACGCTGCAGTGCTTTTCATCCGCGCCCAAGCCGTTGCTGGCTTCTCTCTCCGTGGAGCTGAGCAGGGGCAGCTCTGGGGGCGAAGGGGTTGTCTGGGGGCCAACTTGTAGCTGATTCCTAGCGACTCACCTAATTGAAGTCGAAATGATGAAAGACTCCAGTAATTATGCCTAGTGTGTAGATGCATTTTGTGGCCTTGACCCACACTAACAGCCTAGAGCTTTTACTCTGGAAGGTAATTCTTTGTAGAGCAGAGCTGTATTTTTTGACCTTTCCTGTTCCTTAAAGTCAGCTGTGTACGTTCAGATTACTCCAGGTAGTACTGTGTACTGTGATACAGCAGCTGGTTGTGGGTACCGCCTCGGCATGCCATGTTTTGCCTTTGTGCTCAGCAAGCGGTAAATAAGAACCAAGATGTTGGATTGTGAATTTATCCGATAGTTTTAGCTGCATTGGTGACTTGCACGTTGAATTTCAGTGTTGGAGTTTTAGTTATCCTTCTGTTGCTTCTCCTTTCATGAAGAAGCCACTGGCCCACCCTGTCACACGCTTACTTCCTTGGAAATACCTATCTTAATTGTTTAAAATAAATATTTAGAGTACTTCAACTCAATCTGCTGCAGTCCCAGTTGTTTTCGCCCCCGGCTGGGATGTGCAGTGAGACAGCGTTCTGGCTGACTTCCAATTTGGCTGCAGGTTTTCGTGGGGCAAAGAGGTTGCTGTTCGTTGGTCATCAGGTTTCTTTCCCACTTTTAAGAAGTACATCCCTGATCTTTGAGGCACTGTGTGCGTTAGCTTTTTCTTCCAGCAAGCAATTTGTGAAACGACTTGGGTATAGTGCCAAAAAATCCCGTTGGGCAATAACATTGCTTCAAATCCTATATTAGTATTGCCAGGTTTATTTTTTTTTATTGCGGTGGAGCAAATTTTTGAATAATCATTAAGGCGTTTGCATAGAATTTATTTTTAACCCCCACAGCAGTGATCTGTGTAAAACCAGGAGGAGTCAGATGATCGTAGTTATTCAGCGTCAGTCTCGACATCGGTTTTGGAAGGCCTGATTATTGCTGGGTGACTTCTTGAAGCTGTGACCTGGTGACATGGTCCGTGAGCTTTACCTGCAGTGACCAGAAGAGCAAAGATCCTGTGCTTTCAGATGGGGGGGCGGGGGCTGTCTCAGCTATAGGCAAAGAGAAAATCCCTAAAGTGGATGCAGTCTTAAAAAAAAATTAAAGAAGAACCCACCTGGATAGGACAGGGAAACAGTTGTTTTGCACCGTTGTGTTGCCAAATGGGCGTCTTCCTCGAACGTTAAGGTCTGGCTGTGTGTTTCTGTGAAGTTTGGGTTTAAAAGGTCCATCTCTGGGACTTCCCTTGTGCTCTGCAGGCACGGGGCTCTCGTGATTTCGTATGTGTGCTTAGAGTTAAAAAAAATATTTCCCTATTCAAACTTTTTTCTTTCTATCCTTTCCTTTTGCTGGTGCCCGGATTCATATTATTCTGTTTACCTTCTAGTTTATGCTTCTTGTAATTGTTCCCTTTGCCAGTTCTTTGGGTTACTGGTTCTGCTAAATAAACTGTCCAGATAGTCAGGGTAGGGACATTTGCAACCTTGAGAAAATAATAACAAAAAACCCCAAACACCTAATCTGAAAAGAATGCTTAGGGCAAAACTGACTGGTGTAGTAAATGACTCCTGTCAGCAGAGTCTGGGCGAGAGCGTGGGCTGTGCTGCTGCATCTGTGCATTTCCAGGCTGTTCTGCTCTCTTCCGAAGCGCTACCATTTCCTAGCCATTATTCTTTTCCTATCTTCCCCTCCCTGCAACCATTCTAAATTACTCTCTCTAATCCACTGGCATTAATTGCACAATCTGAGGTGAAGTAGGTGTGTCGCTGGCAACTATCTAAAGAAAACAGACTCTGTTGCATAGACAGCTCTTGCTTTTGTAAACGCCAAATGACGTCTGAGGACTGGTGCTACCACTGCAGTCGTGATAGAGGTAATATCCAGAAACTCAAGATGGCAGAAAGCATTATGAAATACTCTTTCAGTCTTATTTTGTAACCACACACCAGGGCACGTTCCCCACAGTATGTTTCTTAACACTTGAAGCACGCTTTGCTGGAAAGGACCCAGTCGTGAATTGGGAGCGTAGCTATAGGTTATGGTGCGGCTGGACCCAACTGTGCATTTAGAAAACAAAACCAATTACCTTTGCTTAAATAAATAAATAACATGGTTCTTTGCCTTCCAGTTTGCAGAAGCATGGACATTCGCAACAATCTGACCCGGCTGAACATGCTGGAGAACTGCACTGTGATTGAGGGCCACTTGCAAATATTGCTGATGTTTAAAACCAAGCCTGAAGATTTCCGCGAGCTCAGCTTTCCTAAGCTGACGATGATTACAGACTACTTGCTGCTTTTTCGCGTGTATGGCCTGGAGAGTTTAAAGGGGCTTTTCCCTAACCTCACTGTGATTCGAGGAACTCATCTGTTTTTTAACTACGCGCTAGTCATTTTTGAGATGGTTCACCTGAAGGAGATCGGCCTCTACAACCTGATGAACATTACTCGGGGTGCTGTGCGGATTGAGAAGAACAACGAGTTATGTTACTTGTCCACGATCGACTGGTCGAGGATTTTGGATTCTGTGGAAGATAATTACATCGTGGCCAACAAGGATGACAAAGAAGAGTGTGGAGATGTGTGTCCGGGAACTGTGAAAGGGAAGAGCAACTGCCCGCCGACTGTGATAAACGGCATTTTCATTGAACGCTGCTGGACCCACGATCGCTGCCAGAGAGGTGAGTCTGCCGCGCGATGTACGTCAGCTCTGGGTTGCTGACTGATTCTAACCGGTCAGATCTCTTGGAGGGCTGGTAGGTACCTGTTTATTGCTACCTTGAAGCACCGGTTCCTAAAAGCGAAGCTCAAAATTGACGTTGGACGTGTGAAGAGAGAACCTTTGGGATGGGGCTGGTCCAGCAGTTCTTTCACCTGTGTGAATAGTGTGTCCAAAAATGTTGTGTTTGGTTTCTGTGGAAAGTTAGGTATTGCCTTGAGCTCACAAGTTTAACAGACTGAGTGAAACTGGTATCTTGTCTGATATTTAAAGTGGTATTAATATGTCTGGTGAGGCTTGGGTAGGGGATTTAAAGTCCAGATTGACTGAAAGGCTGCTGCATGCGGAAACGGAACAGCGGGGAGAAGTCCTTATGGAATAAACCTGGCTCTAGAAAGGTGCATTTACATTTGTACTGAAACCATCCTGCCATAAGAAGGTGTGAGATATGTGGGTGACCAAGCAACGTCTGCACAGAGTAAGAAGCTGGAAGCCAAGTCAGACCTGAAGGGAGAAGGAGGAGGAGGAGGAAGGACCTGGCCAGGGCTGCTCGTAGCAGGAGCCCTGGGGAGGGTGGAGAAACTGCACTTGGAGCCTGGGGTTGTGGCTCGGGAGAAGGTGCCTTCAGAAAGCTGGCTGCTGTTGCAACCCCTGAACTCCAGTTCTTGAACTGTGTTAGGGTTGCTTTTAATTTCTTATGGACCTGTGTTTTCCAAACTTGGAACTGAGCTGAAGTTTCGTTTTAATTATATATTTACTTCGATTGATGTTAAATCTGACTGGTGGGGAGCAGTGAGTTGAGGTAAAACTGACCCATGGAGAGCTGTCTGTCTTTCTGGAGGTAGAGCATCCAAATGAAGCAGTGTGTCCGAAGACGGAATTAGGAAACTTGTGGGCTGGAGAGAAGTTCTTGCCAAGCTTTAAAGGGCAATTCTGAGTGCTAAGTGCCAAATGTGAGAAGGAATTCCTAGCAGTATGCATAGACTAATGAAATTAATGTGGTTTCCCCTCTGCTACTCCTCACCCCAAAATCGTCTAGCTTCCTTTTAAAGAAAGTAGTTATTTTTTGTCACCAGAATAACAGGGTATGAGCAAGAAGATGCAAGCATGTATGTGTGTTCCTTTTTTGAAGTGAAAAATAAGTTTATAAAGCATTTTAGTTTTTAAACTCTTTTGATACACAGTTGTTATCAGCGCTGAAACCTGGTTTCTTATGCATTCATGTTTTATGTTTTCTGCTGTTTCATAAGGTTAAAGTTCTAACTGACATTTTTTCTGTGGCTAGACGGTTCATAATGTCCCTCATGCCTGTGAATGTTCTGAGGCTGTGCTACAGCAGACTGGAATGTATGGTTTCTCTCCTTTATGTGACTGCCTGTTTCTACGAAGCCTGTAGGAATGTAGTATTTTACCATTGGGGCAGAAATCTCGGCTTCCGAGCCCGGCATACAAATTCAGCTGAATTTGCTGGAGGATACCCGTACGGTGTCACACGTTAGCTTAGCTTAGTTACCCGGGGGAGCCAAGCTAGTAAGTCCATTTGGATTTGAAATTGAAATTTTAATTTGAAAATGGTTTAGAAAGTAATCATATACAGATGCTCCCATCTGTTTCTCTGTGCTCCTTGCAGGAGACTGAGAGAAGCAGCACTCCTGCATATTTTGGCTGTAGCTGGTACGCGTTTTCAAAACCACTTAACCAGCCACGCTTATCTTTGTTTTGGATGCAAAGATTTGTACTTTCATTTATTGGTGACTGGTGTTCCAACAAGCTGGTATCCATATTCTGTTGCGTCTGATGACACCTGGAGTTATTTGAACAGCTCGAGTAGTCTTTTAGACTTTTCTGAGTAGCCTTTAGACTTTCAGCACGCATGCACGCTAGTAACCATGGTAGAGATTAAGTGACATTTATTTAGTGAACCGGTTGGTGGAATCACTGTGTTCTCTGTTCTCCTGCCAGCCATAACGTATCCTTAGCGTGTGTAATTGTTTTGTCAAGATTATTAAGAGCTTGTGTGAATTGTGCTCTGGCTTTGCTTAGCCTCGAGAGCCTCACAGCAGCTCCCAGCACCGAGGGTATTAATGTCACGAAGTCTTTCCCTCTGCGTTTTTGCAGCTTATCTGGGAATCCTCAGCAGCTAATGCTGCGCTGAAGTCTCCCGTCTCTCCGGTTTTAGGAGCGTTCCCCTCTTATTTTTGCTCTTTGTCTTTTAACAGTGCTGGAGTGAAAAGCAGCAGTTTTGGTATAACTTTGGGGGGGAAGGCTGGTTTTGTGCATCGTTTGTTTTAATGCGGGTCATCTGTATCCCCAGCTTGTTTTATGAAACTTGGTGCTGAATCTCCTGTTTGCTGTTTTTTGGTTTTCATCTCCGGAGGGGAAGTCGTTGCTGTCTAAACTGATAGCACTGCTGCCCTGAGACTGTGGGCCAGGATGTTTGGTTTGCTGTTTTGTCTACCGGAAAAAATCCTTAAAGAATATGTAAATATTGCTTGCTTTGATGTTACAGAGTGTGTGTCGGTTGACAGGGACGAGACTCAAGCTGGCAAGTTTTTCCAGCTTGCTAAGCTTTGAGTCTTGGTGGAGAACATGAGGAGATGGGCAAGAAGCTGGAGGGAGCATCTGCAGGAAGGCTGGAAGGTGCTGCAGGAAGAAGGCTGGAAGGTGCTGCAGGAAGAAGGCTTGAAGGTCCTGCAGGAAGGCTGGAAGATGCCGCAGGAAGGGAGACGGCAGCGGCTGGGGTTGGAGCGGGGTCCTGGGTGTCCCCTGTCTCTGCCACACCAGTCCCTGACCTTCCCATGCCTGCTCTCTGCGGTCGCTTTCTTCGCGTTGTCCCCGCCGCACCTCGTGTTGATCCTGCATCTCTGCCTTTTCTTTATTTTAATCAGCACAGATCTCCCAGTTAACTCCAAACCGAACTTTCAGTTACAGCATGTAATTATCTCAGAGGCACACATCCAAGTCTCTGAATCATCCTCACAGCTAGAACTCCAGCCCAGAAATTTTTTCAGTTGGTGATAACATGTTCAAGACAACAAAGTAAAAGGATCCTCTTACAGACGTGAGAGCGAAGGTGGTGGATGAAACCAGTTGGGAGGAACTGACATGATTTGTGGGCAGCTGGACGCTTTGAAAAAGCAGTTGCCGTGCTGAGGAATCTGGGTCTGAGTGCGGAGAGGTGGAGGTGGATATCCCGTAGACGGAGACTGGGCGGGAGGTGTTGCCTGAAAGTGCTCTCTTCTTTTTTTTTTTTTCTAAATTGCTGAAGTTGGTGTGAAAAGCGAGTGGGTTCAATTAAGGCCAACTCATGTTATATTTGGGGTAGGAAGGGAGGGAAATATGTAGTCTGTTTGGAATTTGGGTCTAGCCTCATGCTGTTTATGGCAGCCAAGTGCTGTTTCTGTTCTGGAGGTTTCGTACCTTTTCAGCCCACATTTTTTATAATGTTTTTTTTGCAAACACACTTAGTTTTATTGCCGTAAAAACGTAGTTCTTGGTTCAGTGCAGCGTGTTCATGCAGGGAGCGTCTTTGCTGAAGAATGCAGACAACAAAAATGCTGGAAATGCCACGTCCTAGACCTCAGTCTGGATCTGCCAAACATGATTTTCATATTTTGCATTTTTTTCCACATGTTTTCTTTTATGTAATAAAAATGCTATATGTCTGTCACTCCACTGGCGGAAGGAACAATTCCCTCTGAAATAGGATTTCCTGCCAGTGCTCTCTGCAGTCAGTCCTCTCCGTCCGTACATAATTTGAAGCAGTCTGATGTTTTTGACAGTCTAATTATAAAGGCGAGTTCAGCCTTTCACTTGCATATTGGGTCATCTGGAGGTGGAGTAAGGTAGTAGGAAGGAAAAGTGGAATGGCCACATAAAAATGACCAGGAAAATGATCTGCAATATCAGACGGTCCCTTGGTGAATGTTGAAGGGCCGCGTTCCTGGAGTATCAGGATGGATATCTGGAATACAGGCTGCGTTCCTTATAGGAGACGATGAAATTCAAGTTCTCCTGTTCATCCTGAATGAAGCCTTTGTAGGAGTCTTGTTATCTTCTTGATCTTGGGAATTCACACTACCAGGAAATTTGAGTTGTTAGGAGCGTGGGCCATTTCAGATTTGTAGATAGACTGCTTCTCCGATCTATTATCTTGCTTTACGCGATAAAAACAAAAGTTGTGTCAGTTAGTGCAATCTAGAACTTGCTGCAAAATATTAACCTCATGAAAAGGCAGTGGAAAGCGTATGAAACCATTTGGGCCGATGGAAGAGGACGGTAGAACAGAGCTGCTGGGAGGGACGACAGTCTGGAGTAATGGCCATGCAAAGGAGCTGCTAAAGAAAGGTGCCATGTGAAAATAATGATGTTTGTCCAGATTTTTTTATGAGGTTAGGAAAGCAGGTCTGGAGACTAGGGATACAACAGAATTTCTCTGTAATTTTCCTGTGATTTATCCAGGGAAAATTCTGGGACAGGTGGGGGAACAGGTAAGGAACTGAAGAGTAGCTTGAGTAGCTTGCTTTGTTTCCTAGTAGAAGCAACACAACAAAGCACTCAGAAAAACATTGCTCAGCTTGAAATGTTGTTCGACTGCTGTGAAACAGCACCGAGAGCTCGTAGAGAGACCGGTGCCAGAAGAAATTCTGCAACTATGAACATCTTCAAGGCATGTTTGAATAACAAAGTTCAGAGGTGTGTGTGGGAAACGTTTTGTGATGTTTACTTAGGTAGAAATATTACTTAGCAACAGCTTCCTGTAATTTTTATGTGCTGGGAATTTCTGTAACCATCAGCTTGGTTTTATTACCTTTGTATGGGAAAGGGGTCTCCAAGCACTGAACAGACTCAGCCAACCTCAAGGGCAAGATATTTTTAAAGCTTCAAACACAAAAGAAATTTTTCCAGTTGCTGCCGCATGAAGTGGAAGTGCTCCTTTTATTTGGACATCTGATAAGAACGGCCTTTTTTTCCCCCAGCTCTGACAAACGCCAGATGGAAGTTGACACCCGATAATCTCACTGGGGCGTCTGCTCTCAACCTTGCCAAGCGACAGCTTTATTGAGTGCGTGTAGCGCTTGTGGTTGGGGCTATTGTGATGCTTGCAAACGGCTAGACATCCTAAACTAATTCACTTCAGCTTATTAAGAGTAGTTAAGAGATTTATGGCGCTTGGTGGTGCGATACAGCCCAGAATTGGGGGAAAAGGGGTGGAAGCAATCAGTCCATACAAATGGCTATTTAAGAGTCTTCTCTACTATTTACTTTACAAACACCAAACAAAACTTGGGGCTGTGAAGGAGCACCTAGTTTGGCTTTTTTCCACCGACCTGGGGTGACACAAGACTGTGGGATTGCAATATTTAGCGTTCCAGCTTGCTGGGAAATCCCCATGCGTGCAGCTCCCGTGGGCTCTCCATGTTTGTGTTTGTTGGGCTTCTTCACTGCTGCAGCTTTGCTGAAGTCCAGGGGGGTTGCAGATTTTCTTCCCCCACCCCAAGTCCCGACCAGCAGTTTAGGCAGAAGCCACTGTCTGATCTGTTCCATCTTTAGAGTGTTTGAACAAGAACCAATTCCTAGCTCATCCAACAGTTAGTAAGGAGTAAATATAGAGAATTCTCCCCAAGGTTAAGAGATCTTAATTTCTGTGCGGAGGTGTTGTCAGGGCAAAGGTGTTTGGTAAGTTAAAAAGGAGAATGAGCTGTTTTGCTGCTGATAAGGTGAAAATTGATGGAGTTGCCATTTTAATTCTTTCATCGTTAGCCCTTTCGCAAAACACCAGTTATTTAGGTCAGTGTCTGGGCAGTTGAGGAGGCTGAGATGAGCTCAGCACTTCACGTGCCGTGGTTCAGCACTAGCATCACTGGAAGGGGTTTTAAGATCTCTCTTCGATCTTCAGAGGTGACGTCGACTGCGTGTGATTTCCAAGGGCAGCGTGCCAAGAGTACCTCAGGTAGAATACTCGTGGTTCCCAGTTCAAGAACAGTTCCAAGTTACCTTGTTTGCTGAAACAAGGGAACCGGCATTGCCCCTTGTTAGGCGAAATGGAGCAGACTGACTGCGCTTGGCAGACACGTTTGGTGGAAAACTCTGGTGTCCGGGCACGGGTGTAGAAGCGGGAAGTCACAGAATGTAATAAAAATAAAAATACTGAGCAACAGAGTGAACCTGTGTTGGTAATGCGTGAGTGGGGGAGCTGCGAGTGGCTCACCTGGTGCCCTGTGTTTGCTCAGGGAGGAGGAGAGTGGTTTCATTCAGAGCGAAGCCTGCTGATGCTGGAGGTGCTTTGGTGCCGTAAGTGAAGAGGAGAAACTGGCCAGCTGACGTATCCTGCGTGCTTTCCTCCCTTCGCTCCGCTGAATGAAGGCAGAACAATGACTCGGTATTTTAAATCGTAAAATTTTTGATTAATTCTAAAAGTATTCTAAATCAAATGCAGTTGTGATGCCCCTTCCCAGATTTTAGGCAGACAGAGCAAGGTAAATGTAAAGTGTGTATGGCGGCATTGCGTTCTTTCATTTTATGGTGGAGGAACTGCAGATCTTTGTTGTAGAAGGCTTTGAAGGGATTGCGAACAGTTGAGTCCATACAAAGAAGTGTATTCAGTCTGTGTGAGAAGGCCAGCTGAAATATGTCACTTGGCAAAGCTCGCTGAAACATCTTTCTCTGTCAGGAATTGTGTTTGACGGGCATCGCCTCTGTAAATAAATAAATCTTTTCAAAAAAAACACACACAAAACAAACCACAAAAAAGGTCAAAAAAGCCCAGGTGTGCCCAGTGCAAAGATTGTTTCTAGCTGAAAGGTTGAGGATTTCGGGACCTTTTGATTAATTACGAAGCTGGTGAACACCCGACCGTGTCCTGGAGGAAGCAACGCTAACCCTGCTCTCGGTTCCTAACAATAGCTGGTGAGGAGTTCAGTGATCATGCTTCCCAATTATATCCTATAATTGTGTGCAGGTTCCTATCGGAGGGCCGTGAATGAACTTGCTGCGATGTTTATGCTTCTTAATTAGAGCCATAGGTTAGCTGGGGAAAAAAAAAACGTTGGGTGGCGGGCAGTTGTGGGGATGCCGGCTGGGACGGTCTGGCTGAGCTGCTCGCTACGTGCCTGTAGTTATTTCGGTTGCTGCTTTGATCCAAAGTGTGCGGCTGGCATTGCAGAAGTGTCCAGACCAGCGTGCTGCAGCTTGGTCACTGAAATTCTGTAGATTACAACGGTGTGCGTTCATCATCTTTATCTAGATTTTTTTTTAGATGAGGGTACTGGGCGGGCACTGGGCTGACATTGTTTGGGAGTCGTCAGCGTTGCTTTTATTTCAGCTTGTGACATTTAAAATGAGAATTAACTTTGGCTCTGTGTAGTGCTTAAATGTTGGCTAAGTAAGGGTAGTGTTTCCTTTTGAGTCTGGCTTCCTTGTGAATCTGTGTTTAAATGGACTGAAAAATCAAGGCAGGGCGCTTGGCTCCTGTTCGTGTCTGAACAGTTTTCCAACGTGGAATTTCTTTCTTCCTTCTTCAAAATAGGGTCAGAATTGCTACTGAGGAGAAGGCCACAGCAAGAGAGGCAAGAGGATGCTCTGTATGGACAAGGAGCTTCCAGCTCGGTACCCTCAGTATGAATTCCTTAATTTGAGAGTGTGCTTTCTTATTTACCTGGCGAGAGGCTGGAGGCTCTGAGGAAGATGATGTTTGGGAGGAAATTCCCCAAAAGAGTGGGAAAGCAGTGCTGGTTAGAACAGCATTCAGCAGAAGGCTGGGATTAGTTTTCTTCTAAGTGTTTTTAAAGAACTCGGGATCTATGTGGTTTCACTGGCATCACTTCGGTGCACTCCAGAAAAATAAATGTGGTTTTAAGCTGGTGTATCAGCTTAGAGGTGCCCTTCTTCAAGAATGTCAAGGAAGACGGCTCCATTGGAATTGTAAATCGGGCAGTTTCAGCTTTTGCAGACGTCAGCTCCCACGCGGTGGCCGCTGAAGCCCTGGCGGGTGCCAGGCAGTTGAGCTGTGAAGGGTTATAACCCTTGCTCATACGCAAGCGTAATGAGGGTGACAGGTACTGAGCAAGATTGGTCTGATGAAGATTGTAAAATTTGAAAGGTCTTTTTTAGTTGGGGAAGGGGAATTTCGTTAATCTGTTCATAGAACTACTCCCAATCTTTTGTTTTCTGTGCAAATCGAAGGCTTCTGGAGACGCACACATCTCGCTGCCGGTCACTTGGGACTCCTGCAGAATTGCTGCTGGTATGTGGCGACGCTGGAATTTCAGGGCCCTGACACGATGAGCTGAGCCGGGGCTCAAGTTACAGGGGAAGACTGATGTTTTTGAAGTCTTGGGTAGTAAGCTTGGCGGAGGTCAGAGGCAATACCTGCAGGCAGAGCAGCAGCGAGGTCTGCGGTCGCTGCCTTTCTGGCTCTTGTGCTCCTCTCGGTTCACGTTAGCCTGACTCCTATACACAGCTTCTCATTTAGTGTTTTTTAAAAAGTGAGTTGTCTAGGGCAGGGAGGCAGGAGGTTGGGGTCTGTTAATCCAAATAAAGCCTGCTGGACTGTAGGATTGTAAGGATGGGAAGGTTCGTAGGGCAGGGGAAAGGGGCATGGCTTGGAGTTGCATAGCCATAATTTCCAACTCAATTTTTTACATTTTCTCTGGTTTTGTAGCTGGGGGGAGTTAATTATATTAACAGTGCACAGCATCATTGCAGTGTAAGGCTTTAATAGCTGCAGGCAGGGCAGCAGTCCCAGCGAAGGAGCCGTGCGTATGGGGGCAGAGGTTGGGCTCTGTGCCACGTTTCGGAGACAGGGACAGACCTCTCCTGCCACAAGGAAAGTGTTCAGTGCTGAGAGGTAACGTTCTCGTGTGGCAAAATTGCAAGGCAGTTTGCATGACACGGAACGGGGCCGGCCGTATGCTGGCTGGTTTTTCCCCTGTTGATGTGAAAAGGGCCAAGTCCCGATCCTGTGTGTTCGAGGGAAGGGTTGTTGGGTGTCTGTGGGAGAGCTCCTGAACTTGGCAGCTTTGTTTTTGGTGATGAGATGCCATTAGCTTCCGAGTTGCTTGCTCTGAAATATCTGAAAATAGTAACGGAGATTTTTACTAAGCAACCTGTGGCAAAAAAAAATCAGGTTCCAGCTGTTGTACTGAACTGAGCACCTGGAAGCCCATCACGCAGACGCTTCGGGCATCACACTAGAGCTCTGTCATATCGGCAGCTTTTTATGATTGAGAAAGCACGTAAAGAATGCTTGCGCATGAAGGTGGGCTTGAACCCTGCTGTGCTGTTAAATACACGATTACAAAAGCTTAGGAATGATGGGAGAAGCTCTACCAGTGTATGGAGTTTCCTAGGAATAAGGCACGTGCTATTCAGCAGAGATCATGGGGTAACTAAGCATTTTTCTGTTACCATTTTAAACTTCATTAGGCATCCATGTTGCATTACAACACTACAAGGATTTTAATAGTTCATGAGCAATATTCATTAAAATTTGAGTATCAGACAAATGTTCTTCTTGTCTTTCCTGCACAACCAAACCAGTTATATTCTACGGGTAGTGAAAACATAATGGCAATGATTTAATAAAACAAACAGCACTTGTTTTTTCTGGTCCTCAGTCTTTTCTGCATGTCATCTTTCTGAAGTAAGGCTGATGGCACTGGATGTGTTTACATAGGTTCAGTTCGGGATGAGGGAGTCCAAGAGTTCCCTTGTAAGTACCCCTCGGAAGCTCCCGAAAGCCGGAGAGGAAAGGGCACTCCTCGGTGTGATGTCTGCCTGCCCGAGAGGCTCGCCCCATGGAGCCTTAACACAGCTCAGAGGAGTAAGGCTGTTGTTTTAAGACTGTATTTGAAGCGAAGCCTTTAAAGCTCGATAAACTGTTTCTTCTGTTCATTCAATTCTATGGGTTTTAGGCTCGGGAACCTCTGCGTTTCTGGCAGACCGGAGCCCCTAACGTGCAGTAGCAGCTTTACCTGGAGCCTTAATGAAAAGGCATTTATCTGGAAGCTGGTGCTTTATCTGAAACAACTTCTCACCTCCTCGTCCGGTTTATACAATTATTAAATTAGCAGAAGAAATGGGATGCGTAGATTACGTTTTCCTTAGGCTTCTCTTCCACTCTCCAATAACTCCATCTCCAGGGCTGCTTAAATAATTTGTATAGTGTTTGCTCATTCAGTGCTTAGATACCAAGTTTATAGTCCACAAAATTAGTCTACGAGTGTATTAGAACTAGGTATCTGCATCAAGCGTCAGTTTTTTGTTCTCTTTTGAGCCTGTACTCTGTGTGAATTTGGTGGGTGTGATAAGAAAAACGTCCTGGTGTTTTGCATGGCTCTGTTGGCGGGAGGAGGAGTTGCTGCATGACGGTTCTTGTTGATCAGCACTGGGGAAGAACGTGCTGTTTTTCCACATGCTCTAATCTGTGATAACAAAAAGAGCTCCAGATTGTGTTTTTCAAACACGCTCTATGTCTCTCGGTGCTCAGATTTGCCAGTGACTATCCGTTGCAGTAATACATCCATCCACCCAAAGCCTAATTTGAAGTGGCACAGTTTCAGATATGAGCCTTGCCTTGATACTGAAGGAGACTGAGCACGACTCGGCAATAAGCTCTCAAGTGTTTCACTTTGTGTAAGTATTTTGCAGAGAACCACGCGCTGGATGCTGACTTGGATACCACCAATCCCTTCTTGGTGCTGCCGTTGGTGTTTCTGTGCCTGGGTGGTTGTAACGTGGAGCTGATCCTGCTGGCAAGCCAGACCTCGACAGACTTCAGGCGATGAAGGCAGGAAGTGTCTCAAGGCAGAATTTAAGATGGTTTTAAGACAAACAAATGTTAGCAATGTCTTAGGTAAAGGATTTGGTCTGGCCTTGGAAAGGTGGATGGGCTGGGCGGCATCTCAGAAACATCTTTGGCTCCCTTCCAGTTGAAGAATGTTTTTGGTTCCAGCAGCTCTGTGCTGAGATTTGAAACCTTCATGGTTTGCTTAAGAAAAAGATGCTTTGGCCCTAGAGAAACTGATACGGCTTCAGGTTTCTTGTAAAGGCGAGTCCCATCTCCCTTTCTTGCTAGATAATGCTAGTTTGTCTAATTTTTTTTCAGAGGACTCTATCTATTGTGAGATTATTTGAATAGGGCTTTTTTCCCCCCCCCACCTGCACTAATTACCCCATTTAGGGATCGGCAGGTGTCGCAGCTCACACTATGGTATCAATTAGACCAGCTCTGAATGGTCTTAATTACTCCGCGATGGACAGTGCTGATGGTGACTGGTGATCAGACTGTATCGTGACTTCTGCATGATAAACACCCACAAAGCTGAAGCTCTTCAGCAACCGTGGCGCGTGTCTGCAGAGTTTGTATTGTGCAAGCAGATCCTGTTGCTCTCGATGGCCGAGCGCAGTGTGGTGGGCAGAGAAGGAGACTTTTGCTCCTACTGTACTTCCTTATTGAACAAAGTGACCTCAGTGGCAGTCAGTTGTATTTTAAGAGCTTACCGTGGCAGAGGGGTGAAATGAAAGAGAATTTTCATGATTCTGACACCTGACAGTTGGAGCTATTAACTATGGTGGAAGAGAGATTAAGAATCCAAGATCTCCCCTGAGTTTAATGCAGCTTCAGAAGATTCAGTTCCCTCGTTGTTGGCCTCTGCTTGTTGGGATGGCACAGTGGGTTTGGGATTAAATTCCTTCAGACCACAGCTTTCTCTCGCATAAGTTACAAGGAGAAATAAATCAATGGCCACTAAGGGTGGCTTGTGCAGCGGAGTTAATAGTTTATGTACTGATCTGTAGCCAGTTGTTTTTCCTTCGCGTTGTATTTGTGTGGCTTTCGGTCATGTTTATCATTTCTCATTTGGCATTTTGATTAGAGAAGCAGAGTGATGTGGCACCGCGCACGTCCTAGAGGGTCAAAACCGTAGGGATCGGTGAGTTTGTAATGAGAAGCCATTAAGCAGATGTGTGTCTGGATAGAGCTGAGTTGGATAGTTTGTGTGGGGCCACATATTACTATACATTGAATGAGTTGAAAATGGGCCTTGCTGGTACGCTGAAGATGACAAGGGCAAGTAGTAAATAGAAATACATTTCATAGGGAGGTCTCAACTGCTTGGCTCTGGGACTGCAAGCAAACAGTATCTATCTCAGTACTGCTAAGTAAACTCTTATACCTAGAAATAAAACTGTGGAGAGCATACTTGCTGCTTTAGGGCAAAGAGAGAAGGGTGTATAAGTTGGTGGGCACTAGCTGATGAGGCCAAAATTACTGGAGTAGTTGAGAGAATATTACATGGCTGTGTATAAACCATGCATTTGATACTAGTATGCCTAGTGATGAGATATGGCATACATTTCTCCTTTCCACAGTTCAAATATGATTTTGAAAAAAAATACTGCAAGTTGACGGAGAACCATGACACCTATTAAATTACCGGAAGACATGCTTTAGAATATTTAGTTGGATGTATCTGTGTGGGAAATAAATCTGGTAACAGGAGGATGTGTTAGCCCCGCGGTGAGTCCTTTGGTGCGTTGGCTGCTCGCGTGGGGTGTAACTGCTCTGGTCTGATTCCTGCCAGGTTGCCTGCTGCCGGCCTCGGGTTGTGCTGGGAGCAGGCAGCTGACCAGCAGCGCTTCTTCCAAGGGCTCAGAGAGGCTGCTCGAGACCCGGAGTCTCCTTCCCTCTGCTGCTGTCTCCCGTAGTCAGCCTCTCCTGGCACAGAGCGAAACCCTTTCCCCTCGGAGCGGTGGCAGTGGGACAGAGTCCGGCGTTGTGGTCAGATCCCCGCCGCAGCCGGTCCGTGTCTAGCGTGGATTCGGGCAGCACCCCAAATGGCCATGCACTAAAACAGTTTATGCATCCTGGTAAGTAAAAAAAAATAAAAAAAAAAAATCTGGTTGGCAGAGCTAGTTAGTTCTGCTTCATGGGAAAATTCATCCCCCCTGGCACAACTGGCCTGCAGGTGATGCTTTACCCTTCTCTCTCCTCGTCCTCTCTGGGAGGTAAGGCGGGAAGGGGCGATCTGGAATAAGTCATGTTCCTTCTTTCTCTCTGGCTTCTTTTCAGTATCTTCACCCACAAACATAAATTCAACTTCAGTGTCTGTGTTTACAATTCATGACTGTGCCATGAAATCTGCCCAGATTAAAATCTTAACCTCTGTCTGACGCTGCTGTGTAGATCATTAGTTATCAGCCTGATCTCCTTGCGGTTAATCTTACCCTTCCGCCCATTTCGTTACCTTGCTGGGTTATGGGCAGCTCTGCTTTCCTATTTGCTGTAAACTGTACGTCCTTTTCAGTATAGATTTGCTCTTGTTTCGTGTGTCCGGGCTACATTTTACACATCTTTTCACAAACGTGTCTGAAATGCAGCCTTCCCTATCCCCACGTAGCTGAATGTGTCCACTTAGCTTCCATTCTTTCATGCCTTGTTTACTACAACATCCTTCTCTGTGGCCTTGAGAAAAGCAATCTTATCCCTCTCTTATCTGTGCAGAAAGCAAAGGTTATAGTTCTCGCTTCATGCTTTGATGGTATCACTCCATGTTTTCAGGACGGGGTTTGTAGGCAAGAGTAATAGCTTGTGTTAGACCTGCGACTGGAAGAATCAGACGGACCTTGTTCGTAGACCGGCACCGTACGTTGAAGCACTTCTGCGTATCTCCGTTTGTCTCTCAGCAGGGCAGATACCAACTCCCCGGCTTCTCTTTTATGGCTTGTCCTGATGCAGCATCTGCTCTCGTTCAGCTCGGAGCTGCTGACTCCTCAGTCTGGTCAGGCCGTGCGGCCGACGACGCGGGCCTGGCGAGAAGCTTGCCCCGGCGCCGTGCTGGTACGGTCGCCTGGCTTGGGGGGGAAGTGGTTCAGAGAGCAGCGATCTGCATCCAAAATCCAGCACGGACAGAGACCTTATGTCCTGTTACACTCATGTTTAGGACATCCACAGCTGGCTGAACCACTTCGCTGTGGTTCTCTTGGGTCTGCTGGGATCGCAGGGTGAGTGAGCAGGTTTGGCGGGATAGGTTAAAGTGAGCAGGGATGTTTGCAAGACACTGTACGTCGGAAAGAGTAATATAGAGTTAAATATTAACATCAAGCTTTCGTGAGGCTCCCAGGTGGTGTGTCAGCTGTTGAATGAGAAAAACAAATCCTTAGGTTGTTATAAGGATTGATATTTAACAAACCATAACAACAAAAAAGCACCCTTGTAGCTGTGAGTAAAATCATGGGCAAAGCTTTACAGAAAATTTCCTCAAATTATCTTTAAAGATTCTGGTCTCGGTCTAAGTTACAAATTGTCTGTCTGATGTACAGAATCAACTGCAATCTGAGGTGGCCAACATCTAGACTACTTTAAAATTAACTGTGCCTCCCAAATCTCCACATTCCCCCGGGGTTAGGCATGCTGAATGTTTCTGCCCCACTTTGGAGGCAGACAGATTTCACTCCATGGCTCTTTTGCAAGTTACTTGTCGGAAGGGCTGAAGCTTGGAACCTTCTGGTCTCCCCGTCCTCAGGTACCTGAGAGACGGGAGTGGGTGTGGTGGCTTCTTAATCTTCTTCAATTACCAGCCATGAAGGGCAGTGACAGTAGCAAAGCCTGGAGTTCGTATCGGTTTGCATGGGCGCGTTACACCTGGTGGTAACCGGCTGGGGACTCCAGGCTTTGCCCGAAGGCGTAGCGTCTGTTTGGGGGCTTGTGTATTAAAGAAAAACAAGCGAGCAGGCCGAGGTGGGTGGGTATTTCTGCCTTCTTACGTGGTGCTAAGCTCCCATGTGGTTTTGAACACGAAGTACGAGGAGCAGGCTTGCTCTGCTCACCAGAGAACGGCACAGCAGCGGTGTTGTAGACACCGGGTGAAGTATTTACAACTTCTCCTTGCTAAACTCGTGTGTGCTTTGTGATACTTGTTCCGCCTGTAACAGTGCTGCTGTGTTTTCAAATCAGACTTCATGTTTGGGTGTTTTGAGCTTGACTGCCAACAGTTTAACCAGATTTCTGCAAGTTGTTTTTACCTGCTTGGGCAATCAGCTTGATCGAAAGCTACTAGGAGAATGAAAACAGACCTAGTCTGGAGGTTTTTGGAGTTTTTTTTTCTCTTTCCAGCCTTGTCCACTACCTCTTATCAGAGAGAGATGCTTTGCGCTGTAAGTTCAGTTCAGAAGGGGCTTGGTGCCATGGTGTAAACACCACGTGCGCTGCTTAAAATACACGAAAGGAAAATGTTTCTTTGATCTTTATTCTATCTGGACAATATTAGGCATACCCAAGTGGGAGACATCCACTGCTCCATGTAAGTAGTTGGGGTGACAGAGGAGAGCGGGAGTGAAAATCTGCAAGGGAGAGAAACAGAAAGGTCTAGAAGATTTGTGAAATGAGAGCCTGTCCTGAACGTTTCTTGGGAAAAGGTGAGGGACTTCCATAGCTGAGGTTTGTAGCCCAAGAAGTCCAGTCCCTGAAAATAAGAGATGGCAGCTGGGCTGTCGTACTGACTCAGCCCCGGCGGTGAGCCATCGAATCTGAAGTTACGCAGGGCTGTGTACGCCTGGGCCCTGGTTCTGCGCTGCCTCCGTGGTGCGGTAGCTGGGGCAGCTCGTTTGCAAAGGTCCCAACTTCCAAAGAAGGTTTAAGAAGCGAGTGACCAAAGGCATCGTGGATCCGTTGTGGTTGCTGTCTTCCTCCAGGCTTCATCGTATGAAGATGACTTACATATAAATGTATTTTTATGTATTATATAGATTGAAGTATGTGTGTGTATACATACATATACGTATGTATGAGTTTCTCTTAGTAAGTTTTCTGTATTCCACGGCATAATTTGCATAGGAGTAAATTTCTCTTTTTCCAGAGGAATAACTTCACCAGCAGTTGTAGCGCGGAGGGATAGATTACTCCAGAGTCTAAGCAGCAGAAAGTTGGCATGGCAGAGACTGCGTTGCTAGAGAGATCTCCCTTTACCCGCTCTTTTCCTCTGTCAGTAACAGAGCTCAACATTTTCCCCCCACCTCCAGTCAACAACGTCTTTCACAGACCTCCGCATCGCAACCGGACAAGGTGGCACGCAGCTCCGAACCCTTTTATCTTTTCTAAACTCACGTTTGCTGCTCCTGACAGGTCCACACAACAGTACCAGCATCTCTGTCAGTCTTAGCTGCGGTGGCTGTCCTCGGCTGGGAGGACGCCTGGCGGGAAGCGGCCAAATAGACAGCGTTTGCAGATGGCACCAGGCCCGTTTTGGAATATTTGAGACATTCCCTGTAGATCCAGATGAGCACGTAACTTGTGAAAGGGTTGGGAGGCGAAACAAGTCTTTTCTTATCCTTACTGATAGACGAGATAAGAGTTGTAACGTTGTCCTGAGAAATGTCAATGGGAAGAGTTTCCTTTACGTTGGAGTAACAACAGTGTGTTGTTTTTGGAAGTCACTGTCTATGGGAAGGGAGGCACCTGCACTTAATTTTATCTGTTCCTGTGTAAATACGGACCTCCTCACGTTCCCAACACACAGTTCAGTGGAGTCGTGCCATTATGTCCTGTGATATCTTATTTTCTAAATAACACTTTAATTTTAGCACTGATTGTAAAACCTTGAATTTATTTGGCACTCGCTCCTTCCTGACGTGGTGTTGAGAACTGAAATCCCACGTGTGGAGAACAGCGCTGGAGTCGATGCGGTTTGGGAGGGCTGTTCCTTGGATAGCTTCGGCAAAGAGGGAGGGATAAATGTTGTTAGAGCAGTTGAGCACTGTGAATAAGTGACATAAAGTTTCCTTTAATATCTTGTGATATTTCCTGAATTTTGCTTGATAACTACAGCTGGTGTCAGGCATTGCTGGCAGGCTTTTTGTAGAAGCACATTAACCTCTTCGGTTTTGTTCTGTTCTAGTTTATCCAGGTGTTTTGTAGATTCAGGAGGGGCTGGGAGAGCTGCTGGTGGTGGTCACCGAGGCGATCAGACGTCCGTGTGCTCTTTACAGTCCAGTGGGCCTCTGTCACCGCGTTCTTCCCAGGCGCGTTGCTGCCGTCGTAGTGCCCTGGCAGCGGTTTGCCCTGGGCGGCTCAAGAAGTGCTGCTGGTTTAGGGTTTAGGTTTCTGCCTCTCTGGTCTCGGTGACATGAAGTAAGAATTGAAGGACACAAGCCACAATGCAGAGGGCTTGGCAGCATGCTGTTTTTCTTGCAGCAACCCTCTGTCAACCCGCTCTGCTATGGAGTTTTAGATTTATACCTAGTCCTCACTGGACACAGTTTTATTTAGTTTTTAATAGCACTTTTCAACCTTGTCATACATTAATGCACTCAGATTAGGTGTCATCTTGACGTGTTCAGGTCAAATAAATGCTCACAAGAAAACAGATGATCATGAGTAAAAAAAAAAAAGGTTTTGTGGATAAAAATTAGGTTATAGAACTCTGTAACAAATGCTGCTTAATGAATTTGGAGTCTTCTTGATAGGAAAAGAGTGAGTTGGTCTTAAGGAAAAGTGATGAAATAAAAAATGCTATGTACGTAGAACATGATTTAATACATAACTTTATAGGGAGGTGAGATTCACATGGATCTCAGTAGCAGCGATGCCGCTCAGCACTTGCAGAAAGTCAGGAAACGAGCACAGACTCTGTAGTGCTAAATTAAGATCACATGCTTGCAACACGCACTCAGAGGAGTTGCTGCCGTGGGCGATTAGTCCTTGGGTTTCCTTTTTTTTCCCTTGTTGCTTTTGTTTTTGTTTAGAACAGCAAGAACCCATTTCTACGGAGGTCATTATCGCGACGATACAGTTAGGAAATTAAATTACAGTTCCCACAGCAGCTGTAACTCAAGTATGATTATATGTTTGTGTCTGTGTGCGCAAGACTATTCATGGATAAATTTATGTGGCAGCTATTGCAGCCGTTTACAGTAAGAGAAAAAAAACCCGGGGAAGCGCAGAGCTCTCCGATACTGTTTCTGTGGGGCTCTGGCTTTGAGTTATACGCGTGTGCACGTCATATAGCATTACACTAACCTAAGCTCTGGCACCGAGCGATGCGTATCGCGGCCAAAACAAGCCATTTTAAGCTGTGTCAGTGCTGGGTTCGTACTGGCTTCCTCCTACGTTGTTTCTCCTGGTTATAAATACACCTCGCGAGTTAAAGGCTCGCCGTGAGAAAAACCCTGCGACAGCCGGCGAAATGGCATGAGCCTAACGAGTTTAGCGACGGCGCGTGGCNTGGACTCCGGCGCGAGCGGCGGGGGGCGAGGGCTGGTTGGGGGAGCCTGGTTTTGGGTGGCTGGCAAGGGGTTAAGGCGTGTTTGCCTTGTGCAGATAGCGGAGCGGTTGGATGCCTCCCTGCGCAGGCAGCAAATGCATTGGCTGAGGTTGAGGGCGGTTCTCCTGCCGCAGTTGTTTTCTGTCCTGGACTTCGTTGGATCAGGAGCCTCCTAATTGCCTTGTCAGTAATCAAAACACAGCTCGTGGAAGTCATGAAAAAGGACCTGACCGTGCAAGGCGAGGTTGCTCCTCGCCGCTGGCTCGTCCAGGGGCTGAGAGGAGCGGCTTGCATGGGACATGGCCGGCGGCCCCGGCCGGCCGCGAGGACCCACGCTCGGACAGGGCTTGGTATTGCATGGGAGAAACATCACGTCAGCTCGTGACAAATCGGTCCCAAAACCATGTGGGAACATCTGTCCCTGTACAGTGTGTATGCAGCATCCTGATGCTCATACATGTGGTTTAGAATTTCTTCTTGATGAACTGTGTAACTCTTCTCACGCCCGAACCACCATCCGTCTGGATGCTCCGTTCAGCTGACCCGGGACAGTGCTGTTCAAACCCATCCGGTGGCAGAGGATCCCGAAGGAACAGCAAAACTTACCCTGATTTTTATCCTGTATTTTTGTCTCTTTTTCTGGCAATTCACTGCCATTGTCTTCTTAGCAGAAAGCAAGAAGCAAGACCTAACACAAATGTTTTTAATCATATTTCAATATTCAGACACACTGTGTTTATTAGCTGAACAGTGTAATGCTTAATTGGCTTGCTTGTTAAATATGGATCTCCTGGTTGCCTGTGTTGGCTGGGGAATGTGTTTGCAGGATCAGTGTGTTTTGTTTCCACCTGAAGCACAGGGAAGTGGTGAAACGATGGGAGCGATGCACAGAGGTAGAAATTCCTTTGCGCTGACTCTGCTGCCTTTTGCCCCCCCCAGCTGGGCCTCAGCAGCAATGAAGAAATGTCAGTTAGAATCTATAATCAGAAAGGTTTGTAAAATGCATTGTTTCCCAAGTCTTTGGAGCCACTCTAGCTAGCTAGTTAAATATTTATTCACCCCTGGAACAACAGGTTTGAACCTCTGTGTTGGCTCCGTTTCTCCCCTGTCTGGGGCAGATAAGTTTTTAGCGTTGTGCTATTTGTTGTCTTTGGGACGGGGATTTTAAAAATCCCGTGCTTAAAGATGTCCTGGAGAGGTTTCGTGGCTGCGCTGCACAGCTTTACCCTGGTGCCAGTGCTGAAGCACTTCTTCCTGCAGCAGCTTTTACGGCACAGCGTGGTGGCAGCTGCCCCTGCCCCAGGACACCTTCCCCTGCTCTCTACCTCGGATTTATGAATTTCTCTTTTGACTTTCTTCTCTTCTGTGAGGAGTGAAGAGAGGTCACTTTTTTCCCCGCTGTGCCGAGAGGGAGGCACCGCATCCTTCACGGGGGCTGGGGCTGCGTGCGTGCGACGTCGGAGCATACCCTGTGCCGCCTCGGCGTGTGCCGGACCGCGCCGCAGCTCCCAGAAGAGCGATCCCATCGCCAAGAGGCGAATCTGCGTGGGCCAGTGACAGTTACTGGAGCCTGCAGACCTCGATGATGAAGGGGTGGCGGGGTGCGCTTGGTCAGCACGAGCCTATTCGATATTGTCCTGCAGTGAAGGCATAACCTGGCAGCAAATAAACCAGACAACAAACCCCATCTGACGTGCCTGGAGTCCCAGAACGGGGATGCTGTAGTCAGAGTTACAGAAGTGGTAGTGGAGATACGCTGGGGAGGTTTCTGCGTGACTTTCAGGTGCTCACTGGGAAAAATGAAATCCTTTCGGGCATGCGTACTGTGATAATGTCGAGGCGACGTCTCGTCAGGATCTTGTGTAACGAGGATTTGCACAAAATAGTGATTGACAGTTTCTTGAGTGATTCATGGAAAAAAAAAGACGTTGCCTTGGCTGCTTCGCTTTCTTCAAGCTATCTTTGAGACATCAAAAGCTCGTAGAACAGGAAAAAGAGAAACGTTAAGAGCAGTTTAAAAATAGTTTAATTGTATCTTCTAAAAATCTTTAGCGCTGGGAATTTAAACTGTTTCTGCCCAGCGAGTATCTGCAGCTGAGTTCAAAATGTGAGCACAGGGCTTTGAAGATTGGTTTCCATAACAAATTTAAAAAAAAAAAATTGTGTGGCACAATGTGAGATAGGTGCCAGGCGTCGGTGGGCGTTTGGCGTGAGGGCCAACTCTTCCCCATCACCTGTCTGCTCCGCTGACTCCTGCAGAAACAAATGTTGTCGTTTGAATATTTTAAACGTCGTAGTTCTTCAGCGTGAAGCAGAGCCGGGAAAATACCCCCTGGCAGGAAGCGCCGGCGATGGGCTCTGCGACTTGCGCAGGCAGCACTCGCCCTCCCGCTGCCGCAGGTCGGCCCGGCGTGCGCCCGCCGCGGCGGTTCGCTTCCCGGCTGGATGCTCGCCCCGCTTCGGGGAGGCGTGAGCTGCGGCGAGCGCTGGCACTGGCAAGCGCAGGAGTCCTTGCGAGGCATCGGAGTGTCAGTGCTCACGCAGGAGCGTGGGGAGGGGTGTGAGAAATAACCCAGACTTCTCCCCCCCATAAGCCTTGGTGTTTTAGTCTGGAGTAAGTTTAATAGTGTTTTGGACTAAAGTCTGGAATTTTCTGTCTTGTGTTTTGCTGTTGCCAGTATTTCTAATAAACTGCAGCCATGACATCTGTTGCTAGACTGTGCTCCATCTGTAGCCTGGTAAAGAATGTACAACCATGCTTTTAAAACAAGCTTCTCATTTTATTTTTAGTCTAATACAAGGTATCATCTGCGAGCTGCTTTTATTTGGCTGTTGCATTTAGATCAGTTACTGTTTGTGACAAGTTCACAAAAGAAGACCTATTGCTAGAAAAGGGCAAAAAGTTGGTCAGCATAAAAGAAAATTAATGTGAAGTACACTCCTGGGCAATTAGTCCTTGGGTTTAGAAGAACCATTCCTGGGATTCTTGTTAATGGATGAATCTTGAGAGATGCACTGAGAAAATACCTGCAGTGAATGCCTGACATGGAAGCAGGAAGATGTTTGAGATTAAATTGACCTTGTGATAAAATTTCAACCTTACCCACTTCATATTTCTTCAAAGGATTTAGCAGGCTGGAACGAACCAGAGGTTGCTCATTTTTACTATTCTGTCTACTGCAGCTACTGCTGCGTGTTCCAAGAATGGCATTAGCTGTGTTAACACCCTTCATTCTGCAATCTTTTAACGTGGGGCGGGTGAGGCGGAGGGGGACTTTCTTCCTAACCAGATCTTGGGGTTGGATCATCACAACATCGGCAGCACGCTGTGCTGTGGATCTTACGTGCTGCTCGTTTATAAAACTAGACCACGTTCTGCTATTGGTCTGCTCACGCACATTAGCCAGAAATGAAAAATAGCATTTTAGCCCCCGAACATCGGTGTGGCTGCGACCTGCCCAAATAAAGCCCCTCCTGCTTCAGCACTGAGCGTCGGACAGAAAGTTTGGGCAATTTGGAGGCAGATGGTGCTAATTCAGTGTGAAGCTACTTGGTCTGGCCAGCGCAGGTCACGGGAGGGCTTACCTGTGTCTGCTGTCGCCAAGGGCGCTTGGCCGGGGCATCAGAAGCCGTTCTGATGTGCCCTCAGCCAAAACTCTCCTGTTTGGTGAGAAAAAGGTGATGTCTTGATCTGCGTGTTGGCAATGGAGATATTCAAACCCCCCCTGGACGCGGTCCTGTGCAGCCTGCTGTAGGTGACCCTGCTTCGGCAGGAGGTGGGACTGGGTGACCCACAGAGGTCCCTGCCAACCCCAACCATTCTGTGATTCTGTGAATGGACAGCTGTGGCCCAAAGGCTGTAGGTCACCATGTGGGTAAATCCAGGCCCGTGTCCCCTCTCCCTCACCTCGAGGTCTTCCTTCTGCTGTTTAAATGGCTGCATCAAATCTAAATGTGGCTTTAGTGCTTGCTCTTGTAGTGGTGATTTCGACTTTATTGTATCTTTTCTGACTTGAACTTCTGTGGCATGTTCTGGATTAAGGAGTTGGATGTAGTTGGCTCAGCCTCGTTGGAATCGTTATGGCTGAGGTTGGAGGGGGAGGACTGTCCTTCCCTTCAGAGCTGCTCTGGGTTTGCTCAGCTCCCCTGCAGCTCCTTGCTCAGCGTTAGTCATGGTGCTCGCTCTGAGCTATGCTGCTGCTTCATTTCTGTTTCAAAGCCCAAACTGCTCATTAAAAGCATTGTGAGGCTCTAAGTAATGGGTGATTAAAAAGTAAACTGTACAAACCTCAAGCAATAACACTCGTGGCTGTGCTTCTTGGACTCGCTGGGAGAGTCCCTGAAGAGCGTGTGGTGGGTACCGGGACAGCAGGCTTCCTCCAGGGGAACCGGTGACAGCTTGATAGGCAGATCGGAAGCAAATCCTGATACAGCTGAAGGGTTGTGTAGAAGTGTTGTTGGACACGCAGTATTTGCAGCATTACTGTGGGAAACGTAGTTTCTTAAGCTAAGAAACTGGAATCTTCTGGCTGAAAGAGGAGACTGAGGGAGCTGGACTTGTTCAGCCTGAAGAAGAGAAGGCTGAGAGGGGACCTAATAAATGCTTATAAATATCTCAAGGGTGGGTGTCAGGAGGACGGGGCCAAACTCTTTCCAGTGGTGCCCAGCAACAGGACAAGGTGCAACGGGCACAAACTGAAGCAGAGGAAGCTCCAGCTGAACCCGAGGAAGAGCTTCTTCCCTCTGAGGGTGCCGGAGCCCTGGCCCAGGCTGCCCAGGGAGGCTGTGGAGTCTCCT
>Ga0065711_1032940_pt1 | contig 26391 bp, 11 predicted proteins | sample Hoacrofraction12_FD_59098 | JGI IMG/M metagenome (GOLD analysis project Ga0065711, IMG submission 59098) | Hoatzin crop microbial communities from Cojedes, Venezuela - Epithelial fraction 12 v2 (version 2) | ecosystem: Host-associated > Birds > Digestive system > Esophagus > Crop | place... | reverse complement strand
TAATTTAAGAGAACAATTTCTTTTTTTTTTTTTTTTTTAATAGTACTGCAGAGACCTGCTAATTTTCCCCCACTTGAAACTGTCCTCTCCTGAGCATACTGGTAACATAGCAATGTAGTACGAAGTTCTCTTAGCACCTGCTACAAGCTCTTACTACAGGTGGCATTTTAGGGGGTTGTCTGAGCTGTCAGTGTATTTGCAGTTTTTAATTATTGTCTCTTGTAGCCCCACTCAGCTTTTATGCAGCACAGTCCTGATACTGGTCTGAATGACACCAAGGTGAGATGGATAGGTCTGACTGATGCGTTAGCTTGCTACAGAAATTGCTGTTCCCCCCTATGCTTAAAAAATCAGACATAATAATTGTTAAGTGCTTCTCAAAGCTTTGGTGTTTTCAGTCTGTACACTGAGGATGCTGAACGCTTTTTTTCATGCAGTCTCATTTGCTGTTCTCAGCAGCTGAAACATCTTCTAGTCTGTGAATCCACTAGAGGAGAAATAAGAAGATGCTTAATATTTCATACTTAAAGGAGATAAGTTGAATACAAATTCTCCTTGTTTTCCATTTGCAGTTTATGCAAGTTAATAAGCAACATACTCATATCACATATATTATGATTTGGTATTCTGAGACAAATGGAAAATGAATGTGATTCCATATCCAGAGGAAGTATAGTGATTCAGGGAATGCTTCACATGCAAGTATCTCGGCCATTTGCATACACTGAGAAAAAGCACAGGTGAAGATACTTGGAACAGATACTTTAGGGGGTTTTAGTACACGTCTGGAAAATAATATTCTTCTGTGTAAGGTCAGATTTTAGCACTGCATTCATACCTAGCTGCGTGGTGATGTATTGCATGTCCTCACTGCTGTACCTCAGGATTAATGCTCAAATGCTGTTATCAGTGTTCATGTTAGTCTCAATATGAACTATTATTTTTATGTCACATAACTTACAGAGTTTACCTAATTGGATGGAATATGCAACTATTTCTGCCTTTTGTGTGCAAAAGAGCAGCTATCAAGTTGTGTTATCTTTGTCGAGCTTTGACATAGAATGTGAGATGCCTGAATGATGGCCCCTTCATTCCATCTACTTCTAAATTTTCATGTAGTAAAATCAAGTTGCCACAATTGATAGCTAGTCAATTCAGAATATTAAGTAACTAGGTTTTTTGACCATGCAGTAATATAAACTTGATGCGGTGATTCCTGGAAACCAATAAATATCATGTTATGTGGAAATGTGCAATGAAAGGTTGATTTTTATAACACGTTATAGAATGTTGAGTCTGAATAAAACAGCTTATTTGCAAAATTAGTTTACTTTGTGTCAATTTGAAGTTTTATAACATAGTGTAATAAAAAGGTAACATTGGCCATTAATGTAAGTAGATTCTACGTACTTTGATTAAGAAGCACATTTTCCTTGTTTGTGCTATGAATATGATTTTTTTCAGTCCGTGAGAGTGTTTATGCAGAAGGCACAGTGGACTGGAATTCGGTAATATACATTTTGTGAAAGTGGTTGTGAATTAGATACAGTTTTTTTTTTCCATAGCTACGTTTTTGCTAGAAATGAAACTGGAATATGAAGATGTGTATAATGTACATTGCACTGAATGATTTGCAATTATATTCATTCGTTCTTTGATGGTTTTGCTTTCTGTTTTTAATTGGTTCTGCTGGTGAGCTGTAACGTATGCCTCTCAAGCTGCTGATTCAGTAACTTGGATCCCAGGGCATTGAAACGTAATGTGAAGAAGGAAGAATGCAAGGAAGAACATAAGTAGCTAGACAGAACCTCAGAACCTGGGATGCAATAGTTTACTGACAGGTAAATTTTGGATTATCCACTTTTTTAGGTGCTGGTATATAGAAAGCCAAGCTATTCAGACAGTTTCTTTCAGGTGGAAAGAAATTGTCCTTGTATGTTTTTCAGAATCAAGAATTTGAAAAGTAGGTAGAGACTTTGGTTCAAACCTCAGGCATTCAGGAACAACCTTAATGCTGTGTGAAGAAAGAGACCAGTCAGTTCTGGAAATCTTGATATGTACTATTCAGATAATACAAAATTCAGATGATCAGGCTTTTTCCTGTAGTTCAGAGGTCCCAAAATTATAAGGTAGTGAATATATGAATTCCATGGTTTGCTTATAGTGTATGAGAACTTGGAGACTTTTCTGTGCTTATGAAGCACTTGAGAGGTGTAATGAAATAGTTTCATTGTAAATGAATATGTACTTCCAAATTTTATTTCCATTTTGTGTAGGTTTTTTTGAAACTGCTTTCCCGTTCACCAGATTAAAAGGAAAAATAAAAGCGATACCTTGTTAATGTTTTTAATCATGGCTAAATCATTGACTTGGTTTGATACATTAGCTCCATACAAAGTGCAGCTCTGACTAGAGTATCTCATGTAATGTTAAAGACTTATTTGTGAGACATATTCCTTCAGAATATGTTTCCTTTAAGCCATGTAAACTTGTGCCATGAAAATAAAAGCCAACCATATATCAACAGTTTTATACAAGTATCTCATTTTCAATTCCTGCTGGTAGATCTGTGGAAGTCATTATTACTGAAATATGTTGTTGACACTAAATGTTCTTTGCCTGGGTATCAAAATCATCTTCTGTGGCTCTGCTTAGGAGATTGGACTGTTATCCTCTTTCACTGGCTATATGTCTGAGCAATAAATTAAAGAAAAAAGCCTGTATATTTAACATATTGAAGTGTTCCAGGTAGCCAGGCTTGATATAGAACTGATTTGCCCAAGAGAATGGGAATATAACCAATCCTCTCCACTGTTTTATTTAACCTTGAGATTGCTATGGCATTTCTTGCATCTGTATTTCTTACTGTAGCGTAGAGATCCATGTGGGATTGGAGTCTATAGGATCATGTAATTATGAAGGCATTTGCTTTCGATATGAAGTGCAGGTATGGTAACCATGTAAGTGAAGTAATGAATCATTTGACACTGTCACAGTGAAGTGTTTATATACTGGGCCGATGAACAGGAAGGGAGTATAAACAGATTCTGGCCAACAGTAGCTGCCTGATGGGGCCAACCGTGGGATGAAAGTCCTACAAGTGGCAGAAGTGGGCACTAGGAGAGGCAGGTGCTGGTAAGATGATTCTGTTGAGCCGGGATGCCAGTTTAACCACCTCGCGATCTGTTCTGAATGCGCTGCAGACCAGCAGGAGCAGTTCAGCCCCACGCTGATCTGTGTGTTTTGGAAAGGGCAAGGGATGAAATAGCGAAGACTTTTAACACTAGATACAGTAGCAAACCCTGTCTTTGAGAGAGAAACTTAGGGCTTTGTGAGTTAGTTTCAGTATTCCATCAGAAGAGAATAGAGAAGTGACTGAGAGTGGTGCTGTGAGCTGAATCAATTTTGAGGTACTTAGTAATACCAGCTGGATCACCATTTTCTCCCAGACAGGCAAGAAGTAGAATGAGTGATCCTAGGACTGGATAAGATAAGCTGGGTCCAAATATCTGAGTTTAAAAAGCCTTAAAGCCTTTGTTGAGGCAAATACACAAAGTCACCAAAGCAACAATTTCTTTCAGTACAGTGACCTTGAACAGTCCATTGACCTTATTTCTAACAAACTTCAATCTCTTTCTGCTTATAGTCCTCCTCTCAGCTGCAGGGGCTCAGGGCTGTATCTCAAGTGTTGCAAACCAAGATCACTCCTTTGAGGCTGTCAGCTCACATCAAGTGAAGATCTGATCTGCTGTTTGTAGCTCAGCCTCAAACAAATGGAAGCATTTTCTGACATTGCTTGACTATCTCATTTCAAGAGAAATCTAGTAAGGTTTGTAGTCAATGCCTCCAGTTCATCTTTGGTAGATTTTAGCTGAGGTCAGTGCTATGCCAGAGATGAATTATCCCAGGTGAATTTTCCTGCACATAAGAGAACACACATTGAACTAATACCATGCCAATATTTACTTCCTTTTAACATGTGTTGTTGGTTTAATAGCAAATATTGTACTTAAAATTGGACCTCTCACACAAAGTTAGCTGTCATCCTGTAAGAATAAGCTGCTTTTATACTGTATAATACAAACCAATTTCATACACTATCCTTCTGTATCCCTTAGCTGTGATCAGAGAGGAAGATGATGAGCACAGTGCCCTATCAGAACTGTGTCACTGTGTCTTCTACAGGAAGAAGTGAAAATAATGGGCAGAGATGTACTATAAAGGCTGAAAATAGAGAAATACAAAATATAAAACTGAAAACAGTAGAAGTGTTCACATGGTGTTGGTTATGGAATTTAGAATGAAACTTAAAGTACTAGTATCTAAAGTGAAACAAAATGGGTAAATATTGTGTCAGTATTGAAGAGAAAAAATGGCTGAGAAATGCCTTTGCTTTCATAGTACAAACCTGTCAAGGTTGTTACAGAATGTGCGTGGAAAACCTTAGGGTTAGAAACTGGTCTAAGTCCAAGTTACGTGGATATATATAAGTTGTAACGTGAGAGAAGGTGTACTGCCATATGACTAGTCAGACGTTGAAATGTCTAATGTCTATCAAAAAGGAACTGTTATATTCCAAACTGGAATGTGGCATCCAGAGAAACAAGGAAGAAAAGAGACTGCCATCTGCATCTACCACAACAGGTTAACATTTCTAACTGTATTTCTGTGTTTTTCCTCTGGATAATAATAGAGCTCCGTGTAAGAATTCATAAAGATGGATTTGTCTCTAGCCTGGGTGACAGGCAGGTGTTTGTCAGCGTGGGACTATATATGAAAGATGGTCAAATTAGCTGAGCAAGTTTCCACATATGTCATGTGTCACTGCATTTCCTAAAGTGAAAGATCACTGCGTTATCTAAAAATGAAGATGCAGAACTATGATGGGAGACCTTGATATGCAGGTGTTACTTTTACAGTGAGCAAGAAAAATCAGATCATACCCCCACACATGAAGTTCACATTTTCGATTTCCAGGAGGATGACCCTATAATGAACACAGACTGAGTTCACTTTCAGGACTGTGCCATTCATAAAGTGCTTGTCACGCTCTCCTACCACAACATAATCAGGGCCCTACGAGTGATTAACAGCCTTGTATTCATAGCAGGCAATTTATTATCCTATATGTAAAATGACAACTTCATTATCATTCACTATTATAAAATAGCAGGGAAAGTAGCAGTTGAAATAAAAAGGCAGCTTTTTAAATAATTCTTTTTACAGTATGAAAATCCAATCCATAAATTTGTGGCATGTAACGTTTTTATTAATCTATGAAGAATTTAACTTGATGTTCTATGGTATACTGCGCTGATGCTTCGTCATTAGGTTTTGAGAGAAAAATTTGTAGTGCCTGGTTGCAGCGTCGTGGGGGTTTTTCAACCAGCTATGCACCTCCTACTGCACGTTTTGAGATTGGTGGAATGCCTCAGTTACTTTGCTGGCTGTCCAAGGAATTGACTCTAGGCTGTGCAGTTTGGTGGAGCTTTGTAAACTGACTGCAGATACTTCATTCTGGTCACAATATGATGCAAAATATTTGACAGATGATTGGTCTTCTCATGGTTTTTGCTGTTATTTCCATGAGGCCTTCACCATCCGTATGCAACAAGCAACTGTTCATTTAGCTCCTGCTGGTAGTACTGTCTTTTCAGGATAAGAGGAACTCTTTCTTTTCAGAATAGTTATATTTACCCAACTTTTCTGTAATCTCTTAATATTTCTAAGGAAACAACCTTTTCAGAATACTGTAGTTTACTTCAGATTACATGTGTTGATGCCCATCATTTTATAAATCCAGAATAAATGAAAATGAGTGTTCAGCCATAACAGGCAACTCTTTAAGTAGACATAAAACATGTTGCAGAAGAAGGAGTGATCTGGTTGGTGAAGATCCTGCACAGTATGGCATGGTTGGCGTTGTTAGCAGTAACTGGGAAGGAGAGTTCAGTCCATTGGGTGAGAGTAACGACAAACCGTCAGATTTACAGAGGAAGGTTGGGAATAGCATGAAATTGAAAGGGCTAGCACAACTCTTTATCTCTTTTTTTGTTTGTTTTTTTTTTTTCCCCCCAGAATATTTAAGTAGATTATTTTAATAACTTTTGTGTACCAATTCTCTTTCCGGAGATCATTCAGAGTTACGGCCAGGCCTCAGCTGGCACACTTCAGAGACCTCTAATGTAGCCCACCTGAGGAACTACTTCACAAGTTTGTTATTGATTTAATGAAATGTCATAAGAGCGGGCACTGGTTACTGCTGCAATGCAATTCTTTTTGGAAAACTTCTATCAGAGAAGGTGTTTGCGTTCCAGCACTGTTAGGACTCAATAATAAGTAATCCATATGATTAAGGCTAAAAGAGAAAGTTATACTGCACCAGCAAATAAATTTATTAGGAAGAAAATTACTCTTTAAATCTTACATAAAAATAAATTGCTATCTTGTATGATCACCTCAGGGTCTCGAACGTGGTCAGTGTCATAACACCGTTATGACCGAAAGAGGTTTTTTATTTTCCTCTTTTATAGATAGTGGGATTAAGGTGAAGGGAGTTGGCAAAGAAAGAGAAAGACAGGTGTACCTGGGACCTCCTGCATTCCAACAGAGAAGCGTAACTGCTGGACTGTCCTTACGCCTTTGTCAAAGAGATTTTTTGCAAAGACAGATTTCTCTAGTCAGAGGATAGTTATATACTTTTTTTTCCAAGAGGACGTACAAAGACTTAAGAATTCTCTCCCTGACCAATTGTATGACACTTTGGATAAATCTTTATATGCAATAATTCTCAAGGACCTAAGTAATGCATCATATTTGATATGACCAGGCATAAATCATTTATTCATGATATATCATTCATAACTTGATTCATTGACTCATCTTTAGACAAGACAAGGTCAGTAGAAAAAAATGATTAAGCTTTTTGCCTGCAGGAGGAAACTTAAACAACAAATTCATCTTCACATCTGACCTCATGAAACTTGACAGAGATTTTAAAAATAGAAGTAGACTTAAAAAGCCAACTTTTACTCCCAATTACACTACTTTAAATCCACAGTCACTCCACTGACTATAGACTAAATGGGAAAAGCCTGTACAAGTCAGTGGAATCACTCTGGAGTTCGTACCATCAGGGAAGAATTTGACTCTGAAAGAGGGGACTTGGACTTTTAAAGTTGAATATAATGTGCCTGAATATTTTATTGGATCAAAGATGGCAAGTCAGACCCTGTACCCAGTCATACCGTTATAAATTTGGCAATATTACATGAAATTTCAGACTAGTCTGAGCCTTCTGGCAAGCTGAACTAAACAGCCTCTTTGATTTACAGTTAACGGTTTTGCCTGTGTTACTACTGGAATTTCATTTCAATGAACCTACTCCCTCCTGGAGTGTCCTTGAGAGCAGCATCCTTAGAACAGATCGCTATTCTGTTAAATAACACAAGGTGCATGAGTATGTCATTTCCCTGCAGTGTATCCATGGTCCTAGCACGTTTGCCAAGCCTTTTTTCATAGAAAAGGGCAAAATCTTCCCTGTGTTCTCGGGCAGCACTGGTAACTTTTGTTGTGGAATAATTATTTTAAGAGGAAATAATACCATGCTTCACGTAAGGCAGATCCTTCAAACTAATTTAAACTTGCCCATGTGCTTAAGTGTCTAGAGGGTACAGTAATATTCAAATAAGCATCTATGCATTTAAACTAAAATTAAGCAATGTGTCAAAATTGAGCTTCATTCTATTTGGTAGAAATCTCAACTTATTTCCAGTTCTCAGAGTGATTGAATGCCTTTCTTTAACAAGTGAAACTGATAGAAATGGAGGGTACTTAATACATTGAACCCTTTGGAATTCTTCTGTTTGGTTTTAAGAAACAGAGATGGAAATGCGTAATTGTGAAAATAGCTGGAATCAGCATTTTATATCAGTGAACCTGGAAACAGATACAAGCAAAAGACAATTATTCATTAGAAAAGAAATAGACTGTAAGGTAGCTGATGAGGGGTTGTTTGCAGAGGGATTTTGGAGAGCTTTACTTTCTTTTTGGCTTTTTATGTTTCAGACTACAGAGTAGTCCACCAAAAGTTACAATTATGAGTGTGAGCTGGAGAGTCCTTGAGCAGTGTATTTCCCCTACATATCATTCCAAAAACCTGTGCTAAATAACCTAAGTGTTGATTTCACATCTCCAGTGTTCAGTAGCCTTTAAAATTTCTCATTTCTCTGCTCTGTGATTGTGCTTTAGGCAGGAGCATAAAATATAGAAATGTATCAGCTCAAGGCATGTAATGGTATTTTCTTATATCACAGTTCTCACAAGGAACACCAGCTGTACTTTTTAAAAATGAATAAACATTTTAATGAATTTATTAAGTTTGAAAGTAAATTTAACTTAGGCAGCTAATATAAGTACAGTATCATGCACACAAAAAAATGAAAGAACAGAACATGACAAGTAAAGCAAGAATTGTGAGTCCACTCTTACTAAACCCATTTACTTTGTGAACTTGCAGCAACAACTCTTTAATAAATAATCATATAGAACATTCATGACATATCCAAACCTAGCAAAACCATCATGTTTCTTTGATAATATAAAAACATTGACATTAAAACTTTTTTTTTTTTGTTAGAATTTAACTTCTCATGACATGGCTAATATTAGTCTCTTCATGGTGTCAAAAGACTGATCTTGTCTGCAATGCAGTAATTCACTTCAGAAAATACTTCCATGCAAGGCAGCGATTACCAAAAGTCATGTGAATGAACTGTACAAAATCCCGGTGTATCGCTGTGAGCTGCTGGTCAGGGGGAAGAGAAGAACAGAGATAGGGACCCTACCCAGCTCCTCAGGCTGAGCAAAGAGGGGGTCTAGGGGCCCTTTGTCATTGGGAAAAACTGGGAAATGAACCAGAACTGAATTGGAAAGGTAGAGTTTTCTTCCTTGTTAAAAATACTGCATTTTTGTTCCATATAAATTCTTTTGCCCTGCCAATCATGATCACCTATACACGTAATGACCCTAAAGGAAGAGGAGGGCAGTGGCTCACGGTGCTAACATGACCACTTAGTGATTCCTTACCAATGTGGGGTAACAGGGCAATACACTGGTTTTGCCACAGCAGGAATTAGCCAGAAGGATTCACTCTTGAAGAGAAAGGACTTTCTCTGAAGCCTTTAGATTTGGATTTGAATACTGTATCTCATCCTGCATAACTGTCATTTTGTGTCGATCCTAAACTTATCCTGAAGTCTGCTCGATTTTAAGTGAGAGAGACATAATCATTTGTTCAAAGCTAGCCTGTTTGTTTCTCTGCTTCTTTTCTTTGTAACTCCTTATGCATGGATTTCTGTTCTGGTGTTATTTAAATTCCTGCTTTCAAGGACATTGTGGCTTGACACTGTTCTGGTGACACCTTCCATTATTGCTTTTCTGTTTCTCACCCATTCAAATGAAGAGTTACACTGATGTTGTTAAACAGCGTGAATGAAATTCCTGATAAAACTCCACTGGTTATGGCTGAATAAAACATTTCTGTAATATTGTCCAGTTAAACTTTACTATTACCTTATGATCGATTTCTCCAGCATAAAGCCTTTCCTTGTGGTCTTCTTGTCAATGCCTGGGAATTTCTTGGTGAACCACTGCTGTGTTACCTTAGCAGATGTGTTCCTACGTTCCAGTTCATTCCCGTTTTATCCATTGTAGAATACCACTACAGCTCCCTTTCTTCCTGGTATAAACACTGTATATAGTCACACTCTTGCTTAGTTAATTTGCAGTATTTTATAACACTAGAATTTTAGACCAAAGCTCTGTTTGCTTAGAATTGAAGACATTTCACGTTCTGAAAAGATACCCATACACTACCCTTTAACTTGATACATTGTCTTATTTGGACTCACTCAGCTATGTATTTGCTTTATCTTTATAAAAAGAGATGCCGAGTTGAACAAATTGCTGTGCTAATAACCTTGGTCCAGAGATGCAGAATGATTCCTAATCAAGCCTTTTCTACAGTATTAGACGCATAGAGGAAAGCAGTTTTACAGGTCAATATTAAATTTATGTAATCGCAGCACTAAGCACATCTATTCATTGTTTAAAAAAATTAAAGAAATAAATTGTGTTATTAACACCCTTTTTCATAAGGCATTTTTTGAGTGAGTAAAGCTATGCTGTAAAGATAGAAATATATCATTCAGCGTGTCTGGCTGTATTTCCCAATTGGTGTTAAGAACAAAAACTATTAATGCTAAAACATGGTGCTCAATGGGTAAGGTCAGATTCATTCTGCAGCCTATAGTGACATTATAATTAATGAGAGATCTGTATATGGCAGGAAAGGAGAATATTGACCCATTAATACACATTTGAAAATCAAAGGCCATTTATCTCCCGGTAGTTCTAGCACGTGTTCAGTGTTACATGATTTTTTTCCCTCTAAATGAAGAACAGAAAAGCCATTTTAAAACTAAAAGTGGTTGAATCTATAAAGGGTACTTGAAAGTCTGACACTTGTGCAGCATTATGTCGAAGCAGAATGGGAAGAGCACAGAGGGACAATATCTGGAGCAGCTTGAAGGCTACAGAGATCTGTTCTGGCTTTCAGGTTGGGTAAGTGCTTTATCATATGCAGTAAGTGTGATTGTTCCATTATATGTATGGGGAAATTAAGCATAAATGCAATGCCCAGACCTGTTCATGAGAACTCAGAAAAAACCTCCATGATCTCCAGTCCACTGCTGTATTCACTAGAAAACAGTGCTTTTTTGCATACCACAGGGTGGCCTGTGCAACACAGAGAAATGTGTAAGTTGGCAGGAAGGTGCCCACGGCATTCTGCCATCAAAGGCAGAGCACCCAGCAAGGGCAGCGTGGCGTGAGTGCCACCACAGGTGCCCATCTTAAGCGGGTGTCAAACGGGGACAGCTGCAGGTTGCCAATGCCACTGCCTGGCAGGGTGGCGTGAAACTTCACAGTGCCCTGTCGAAGGAGCCCAAGGAAGGTAACAGGTGGTGGTGCCCAAAAATTACTTATGATCCTATTTCAGTGTGGGAATACTCACAAACTTTGTTGCTATGGTTCTTCCCTAGGGAAAATACTACATTTTTCTATGCTGAGGTTCCTCTGCCATGCTTGCCATGGTTGTACTTCTGTACGTCTGTCTTGAAGCTAAAAATATTAACTCTTACAATTTATTTTTTTGAATGACATAAACATTTGTTGTTTACCTTTTTTTCTAGTTGACTGTATGTTTTGACATGCAGTTAACCCAAAAGTCAGCGTGAGATCCCCTCACTCACTACAAACAGTCAGGAGACCCTTTTCTATATAATTTATGATCTTTCTCCATGAAGGTATAATATTTTTCAACATTTCTCCAAAAAGGCTATAGACTCATATCCATGATATGTTTATACCCAATGAAATAGAGCAAAGTCTTCTGTGTCTACTTCAGAGTTTTTGTCTTATGTTTGCTGTTAGTGTTCCCTGTGGTAAGTTCAAGAAAACTAACAAAGCCTCCATCTGTTTGTTTTTTTTGAATAAGTGTTCCTTACAATATCTAACTGAAATATCTAAATCAAAAATCTTTCATGTTGCAGAATAAAGAAGAACAGACAACTAAAATCCTTGTAAATCTAAAGCCATATTGCCACTGTTAGAGGAAGAAGAACGGTTGTCATTTTCTAACATTGTTTCTTTATTGAAAAGATTTAACAAAAATATGTTTTTTATTGGAAAGATACCAGTCTTAAACATCTTAAAATTCAGTATTTTAAAGAACTTTTCAGTCATCTGTAGGGGATCCAGTCAATAACAAATGAAGCATTTTTGTGTTTCTTGATCAATGCTGTGAGTGTATGCAGGTAAGAACTTTCTGCATTCCGTAATCACAATATAAGCAGAAACACTGACAACGTGTCTTAGTCTAGCTCAGATAAAATAAAAGGCAAAATTAACTGTTTTAGTTAAATCCCCCATCATTTTGGGTAAGTAATAAACAATTACATTGCTTTCTCTGGGCTTAATTTCATGTTGAAACTGCTTTGTCACATTAAATATTTGCTGACCTTGCAAGAACTGAGGTGTGCGATGAATGTCACTGGGAAGTACTTTATCAGCTGACTAGCGATCAATTAGTCATCGCCAAGCTCCAGTGAACAACTGACTTGTGGTCTGCAGCTAAGTGCATTCTCTGTTGAATGGTTAGCTCTCAGGCAACCAACCAATGCTCCGGTGGCAGGTGCCCAAGAGATCCCAGGGAACCCAGCATTCTGCTTCTGTAGATGGTGTCCTTCAGGTCAGTGTACCAGTCTCCTTTCTGTAGGTCTTTTGGGAAAACTTTGAAATAAATCAAATTTCCTCTAAAATGCACAGTTAAACATGGATGTGGTATGGTAGTTCCTTCCTGTGACAAATATGTATACAGTCCATGTAAAGTTTTTAAGTCCTTGATATCTTTTTCCCATGAAAGGCATTAAAATGTGTAAATGCAAGTTGTTATATGTTTATTGGTTGGAGTTTTTTGTAATTACCATCCACTTTCTCTGCCCTTTAACAGAACAGCCAAAACAGTAAGACGAGAGAAGGAATGGAAGAAAACACCTTACTGTATGGTTTGTATTAATTTTTTTTCTGTTTCTCATTTTTTTTATCCAACGTATTTAATTTAGCCAACATAGTATACTCTGCAGGTTGATCAGTACTGAAAAATAGAGAAGTTATATGTGTCTACTAAGTATGATTTTTTTTTTTGTGAAAAACCTGTAATCTGTTACAGGTCCGAAATGAACCAATATGCACAACATTCTGCATGCAGTCTGTCTTGCATCTTCTTAAAGCAGGTATAAATTTGATATTAAATTGCCATAGTTTGGGCCACATTTAGTATTGCATTTTTAACCTTGATTAGCCTGCAATTTACAGCAAAATGCAAAGAAAATATGAATTCCCATTAAACAAAATCCAATGCCATTTTCAGGTTCCATGCAGTCGATGTAGTGATAAAGAAATATGTTTTGTCATGTGTCTTTAAAAATTATCACTCATTGGTTTCCATCTTTCCACTCAGACTGTGACTCCAGTGGCTTTGAAATGGATTAATTTTGTTCCCATACATTAAATTTATTTTTAACAGGTTTACTTTATAATACTGACATTTCTGTTGTAGGCAAAATACTTGCGTGACATTTTAAAGCCACAATTTTTCCAAATTGAGAAATGAGCTATTAGACCTGTGAAAATATTCGAGATCCTTAAAATATTTGTGTTGTTTTCTGGGAAGAAGCAAAGTTTAAAGCTTTCAAACATGTCTCCACTCTGGATTTCTCCTCCGAAAGGCTGGCTGAATTCAATACTAAGTAGTCTTTTCTCAGTACATTGGGAAAAAATGGTGAGTTCCATATGTAGAGCTCTTAGAGAGATCTGCCTAGTGCTGTGACCTGGCTAGCTGGCTGATGCCAGGACGGCACATGCAAAGACTTTTCTCTAGGCATAATTTGTGTTAAAGTGGAGAATTTAAAGTCTGAGAAACAAATGGAAATCAAGAATCTAAATTCTTTCTCTGGCTACGAATGTCTCTGGCTAAACAAAGAGAAGTGCTGAGTTTTGTAAAGGGATCGGCTATCTCAGATTTAAAATATGATTTAGTAGCATGCATGCATAATCTCATGTCATATGAGGGAAGATGGGTAAAGCAGCGTCAGCTGTGTGAGAAACAAAGTCCAGTAATTAGCTTTCTTTCCATTTGGCAACAAATAGCTGTGCAGTAATATTAGAAGAACATTACTGAAACTAATTTTCAGTAATGTGAGTTCTTGATATTACAAACGCATGAATCCCATTAAATAAAGTTAATTGAATTTTAAAAGGCCACTTACAGCTCACACATCAGGTAGTTTTTGTATACCACATCATCAGAAATATTTCTTTGTGAGAGAAAAGCAGAACAGAGTAACAGAACCGAAACAACTCACCCTCTGCCCCAGACTGATTGCGTTTTCTTCCCAAATACCCTGCACACTTGATGCATTGGCATTTCTCGTCAAAGAAGTCTGTTCCTGACGCCAATTACATAATGAAGTAGCATTTTGTAAGAGGAGTACTATGAGTGTGAAAGATCAGAAAAGGATTCCCATATCAAACAAGCCTTTCTGGAAAGAAAATCTCACCCTTTGTATATTGTCAAGGGGAAATCAGAGAGGGACTAAACAAAACCTGATGTCAGAAAGTTGGGCAAACTATAACCTTATCCTGTAGGTAGCTGTGAAGACAGTCAATATTCTACAGCAGAACAGTTGATTAGTTATGATCAAGAGCAGCCATGGAGTTGCCAATCTACAGAGGGAGAAAATTCAGCATATACATCTGCAGAATTGGAACTTAACAGAAGAGGAAATAGCCACCCAATCACAAAGTGAAAGCAAGCACTGAGAAGCTTGTCTGAGCTGTTGCAAATCACTTGGCTAATAGGAGTTTGGACTAAGTTGTGGACAAGTCAACATGTGTGAGAAACTGGGGTGAGAAAGAAGGGAAATATTCTTTCACCTTTTGCCCTAGTGAAAGGCCAGCTTGTCACCAGTATCATTCTTTCAAACTCTTTCCAAAGTTTATTCCGCAAGAACCCGCCCACCAGCTGATGCTATAGTTCAACTGTCAGTCTAACCAGCTCCCATGGATTTAGTAGTTGAATCAGTAGTTGTCTCAAGCCCACATAATCACATCTTAACCCCTAATAGCTGTTTTTCAAAAGACATCCCTTGGGAGCCACAAACCAGTTAAAAATGCAATCATTCTTGTGCTACAAAGGAGAAAAAAATTAATAATCAAAGCTGCATAATGAGCAGAATGGCAGCTTACTTATGGAAGGTGCATTTTCATCTCCAGCAAGTGAGAAAGAAGTGACTTCTGAGAATACAAATGAGGAAAATCAAATACCTCAAAATCTTTGGGAGGAAATTTTGACTTATCAGATAATGAGCTAGCTTTTAGTGATGAGAATGATAATGATTCCATTACTAATACTGATAACAATAACAATGGCTGTGTGTGAGCTTAGCAACATCAAATGGTTTGCATCTGGTGAGAGAATAGATTGTTAATATAAAAATAAGAGAGATATGAAAAGACACAGATTTTTTTTTTTGAAGTAGTAAAGACACAAAGAAGCCTAACAGTAATAGTAAATTATGTGGGAATGAAATAGAATATAAAATGTGTTGGTTTTATTTACAGAAACTAGAATAAAATTGTCAGGTTGAGGAAACATTACTAACTTGAATTCAAGCCTATCCTACTACCATCCTCAAGTTCCAGTGCCATGATAAATAGTCAGATGCCAGAAAGCTTGTTAGATATGCCAAATTTGGTTCACCTGGGGCTGTCAGGAGGGGAAAAAAAAACCAAAACCACCCAAAAAACAAAACAGAGGCCAAAGTCAGCGTCCTTGTTTTTTCTAGAGCTGAGAACTTTCCACTTCTTTAAGATGATCTAATGACAGCTACTGAAAGCCAGTTAGACTGAAATATGACCTACTTTCCCTTGATAAATACAGAGCCTTCTCATAGACATGAATAGATACTGGAATGAAACCAAAATTATCAATAAGACTGATAATGATGGACCTAATTAGAATAGTTGGTTATCAAATATACACCTTAAACTGTTTCATAAATCACAGCCTGCCAGATACGGCCTCAAGGGAAGGCTCTACAGAGTCAACATGAGAAGTTATGTTGATACAGAGAATATTATCATCTACTGACATTTACCTTCTATCCCTTTATCTAAAATCATGCCTCTATTAATTCATAATCTATGGTAAGTAAAATATACACCAGAGGAATACGTTATGTAATAAACCCAGCATTGCAATTTCCAGCCAAGCTAGTCAGAACTACTGTTTTAATGAACTTCAGCTTCTCACTTGGTGCTCTGCAAGTAAGGAATCAATGGACTGATTCCAGTGGCCCTTAATGATAGTACTTCTGCTGTGGATGAGAATACACTACCTCGTGCCTCACCTGTAGTTTCTCACCAGTAACAATCAGGGTGGGGATGAATTTAGTTAAACATGGACTAAAAAAGTGTTAGTTTCCTGGAAGCTTCAACTGATGCCCTCTGTCACCATGGTTGCAAGCATGGCTTGCCAGTTACGACGACTACCATACTGCTTACTGAGAGGATTTTGTCCTAAGTGAGCCACTTCAAGGCAAGGCTTCAGCACTGGCTGGTGAAATAACGCAAGTATATGACAAATTTTTAAAAATAAAAAAAACAAACAAACAAAAAAACCCCAACAAATCAGGTAGTTTCCTCTACTTTTTTCTTGTTAGTTCATCCTTGCAGACTGAAAACAGATCTGACGAAAGAGACCAAGCCATGGCAGAAAAGTGGTATTTTCTCTGCGCGGTGTTTTCAGCTGCTTTCAAGACATGCTTTTTGACCATTGTGCTTAATGTTAAAAAGCTATTCTAAGTGCCAGACTATTGAAAAAAGCCTCTGATTTGTCTTTATGTTAGTTCCAAAATTTCCTATCCTGAAGAAAATTGGTGGGAGTGAAAATGTGGAAAAAGTAATATAACAGTTCAAAGGATTTATTCCAGAAAAGTTAGTCACACTTTTACAATATAGTTTCCTGTGGGTGGAAGTAAAATACTTGGTTCTATTAGTTAAAATATTTGATGACTTCATTGTATACCAGTGCGTGAAAGCTAGTTTTTACAATGAGGTAGGTTATCTGACTCTAAGTGGTATCTAAGTCTCACGCAAACCTTGCCTGCACAAGTCACTGTGCCAAGACACACTCTTAACACGTCTGCAGTTTTTGTAGTGGTGGTGGTGGGTTGGCGTTCAACTGTGGCCAGGTTCCCACGCAGCCAGAATCCCAGTGCTCCATCACCCTCAGAGGGAAGAAGTTCTTCCTCATGGTCAGCTGGAACTTCCTGTGCTTCCATTTGTGCCCATTGCCCCTTGTCCTGTCGTTGGGCACCACTGAAAAGAGTCTGGCCCCATCCTCCTGACACCCACCCTTGAGATATTTATAAGCATTTATAAGGTCCCCTCTCAGCCTTCTCTTCTTCAGCCCTCTCACTCCCCCTCCACAACAGGGCAGGGCGAGAGGACGAGGTGGGAAAGCGGTAGGTCAAGATAAAGACAAGGAGATCACTTATTACTATCACAGGCAAAACGGACTCGACTTGGGGAAAATCTGTATATTACCAGTTAAAATAGAATTGGATAGTGAGAGACAAAGACAAAATTTAAAACAGCACCTTCCTCTTGTTCCTTTTTCCCAGGCTCAGCCCCGCTCCCCTCTTCTAACCTCCCCCCGGAGCAGTGTTGGGGGTTGGGGAATGGGGGCTGCGGTCACTCTGTAACAGCTCCTCTCTGCTGCTCTTTCCTCCTCACACTTCTCCCCTGCCCTGCCATGGGATTCTTCACCTTCTGTGGCGTGCTTACCTGCTCCACTGCATAGCTGCTCCACCCGCGTCTCCCCACGGGCTGCTGTGGAGAATCCATCAGCGCCCACAGCACCTCCGTCCTCCCTGACCTGGGGACTCCTGGGGCTCTCACACATTTTCCCTTACTGCTAGGCAGCGGTTTGCCCTTTCTTAGACACGCTTTCCCAGAGGTGCCACCGGCATCAGTTACAAGCTGCGGCTGTGCCTTTCAGTGGGGCCATTGCCAAGCTGGCTGGAACTGGCTGGAACCGGCGGTGTCCGGCACGGGGCAGCCCCGACCTCTCCTCACAGGCGTCCCTGCAGTGCCTCGCCACCAACACCCAGTACAGTGGCTGACATACCCAATGTTGTAAGATACTTAAATCAACGGTTGCCTTTCTTTTACATGGCTGAAGTCATGTCTTTCTGAAGAAAGAAGGACGGACAGAGGACTTACCACCGTAGCGAGAAAAAGAGAAAGTCAGTTGTCCAAAACCATGGTGAAATCTTATTTGCTAGTCTTCTGTGCAGAGTTTGTTATAATCTTTGAGTGAGGAATGAAAATAATATAGCAATATATATTTATATTTCTGATTAAGCCAACCTGTGTATCCACCAGCCTTCCAGAGGTGGCTCCTTTCGGTGTGTCCCTTCCAGTAGCTGCTCCCTGTGGAAAGAGCAATCTTCCTCTTCGGCTTTCCTGCTGCTCCTCAGCGTGTCCTCAGCATACGCTGCTTTCCTCTTCATGCTGCCCCTTGATTTGAGCCTGGCCTCTGCCAGCCTTGCAGACTGATGTTAAAATAGATGAGACCCGTGTTTTACATAGTGTGACTTACGTTGGCTGAAATCTTCACTCAGCAGTCAGTGGGACCAGAGTTTTGAGAAGTGCATAGTGGCTCTTACAACTCTTGTGTTATGCTCTTCCTTTGTATTGCTGTACCCATCTCCTGTGTTAGCTCTGATTTTGATCACAACCTGTTTAGCTAGGAATTTAACTTTTTGTCCAAAGAGCATCTGACTGGGGCATTTTCCATACACAGTGGCAAATAATTTTGCCTCATTTGATCTGTAAGTGGGGAAAGGTGGGAGTGGACCACATCAAGTGAATAAAGGGCCTGTGGCTACCTGAAGTTTATAGGACAGCTTTTAAAAACTTACGTTGATTAATAGCTTGTATAAATTTAAGCATAGCAGTACCAAATGCAACTGTGATTTATCAATATTTAACTGTGAGACTGATAGCCACAAGTAATCAATAACAATAGACAATTTAGGATACTGAGGTAATTACAAGAATAGCAGTAGATGGTAAATGGCTCTAACAGTCTTACAAGATAACGCTAATGACGATAGTGGTCATGGAAAGCTATAGCAAACTACTTGGCATGCAGCCACAGAAATATTAAAGGCACCGTGTCATGGTTACAACAAGCATTCCTAAATCCTCGCGCTCTCCCAACCTGCTGTAGCCCATCAGGCACCGCTGTTGGTCCTGAGAACTCGCACTCACAGCACGGGGCTCCCAGCGGCATCCCACCTCGCATCCCAAGGCTTCCTGGAGTAGGTGTTTTCTTCCATAGCACCTGATTCTTAGCAGCCGAGGTTTTTAATGCCAATCTGCTTCTGCTGATCCCACCTTGGCAGTTTTCTGAGTTGTCTTTTATCAAGAGTCTCTAACCTATGGCCGCCTGTTCTTCACTTCCTCGGTTTCCCAGACAGATTCATTGTTCATTGTTTCTGCTGAGTCAGTTTCCCAGTTTCTCTGGGAAACTGGTTTCCTGAAACCAACTCTCATATTTTCCCTTTTCAATAGCCCATACTGAATTTTAAATTCCATATTCCAAAGGCAATGTTCCTTTCAAATAGTTCCTTTTCCCCTCATTCTGCAGCTGTTTTAACCATGCAGTTACTGCGTTATATTTCCTATGTGCTATTTATTGTGTTAAATCAACCATTTTTTAGTTCAGCAGTTCCGCCGCAGTTTATAGATGTTCTAGGCCTTATAGTTATGCTAAATCAGCAGTTTGGTTAGTTCTTGTCTCACCACAAGAAATGCCAAATGTATTTTCGCAGGGTTAGCAAAAATTGTACCACGGCCCATCTTGGCTTTAATGATCCCCTTTCTGCTGCGGTGGTACAATATTGTGTTAAGGCCTATCCCAGCTCATTGGTTCCCTTCCCCTGAAATAACAAATTATGAGAAAGCCTATCAGCCTGTCTTGGCTCGCTGATTCCCTTCCCCTGCTATGGAAACAAGACAGCTACGTTCTTAAATTTACATCATCTCCATCTGGAGAGTACTTAAAGAGAACTTACTGACAAATTCCTCAACTTGCACAAGTTGTTTTAGCCTTATTGACCAACAGAAAATTAATCACGTAATTTGAAAATTGTCCTTTATCCTCTCTGATACAGGTTTTTTTTGCTGGCAATACATTAGTTTTAGAATATTTTTTTTCAGGCAAATGGCAAAAAATCATGCCTGTAACCATAATTTCTGGTTCTATTGCACACACATATAGTATCAGTATCAGTGGTACAAAGGCCTGTTAGATGGGATAACAATTGCAGTAAAGAAATGTATTTTATGTCTGAGCTGATGATGCTTAGGAAAAGCATCATCTGAGCTGATGCTTTTCCTAAGCATCTTGGTCAGTAGCTACTGACCAAGATGCTTAGGAAAAAAAAATGCTATATACTAATTCCTCTGAAATTGATAGCTTTGAGATCTTTGCACTTTTCTGTAAAGAATATGGCCATTGTTGGACACAGGATATATATATATTAATGAATAGCTGGTATGGTCTTTTCATGCACACCAATGAAATTATGATCTTAGTATTAAAAACGTTCTAAGATTATTACTGAGATTTTTTTTATTTTATAAAGATACAGTCAAGGCAGCGAAAGTAACTGCAGTTTTAAGCAGGACTTAATTTTTATTTGTCTTTGAAGGCCCTTAGTGTATTTTGTGACCATACAGTACAAGGTTTCTTCAGACCAAGGCCCAGGGGAAGACTGGTATGTCATTACTTTTTATACACTTTACTACTGTCGTAATGAACCTATTCTACCAAACTGATAAGTACCAAACTGATTTCTATACTTACAATAGAAATGACAATAAACTAGTTCATATTTTTTCAGCATGAGATAGCTAACGTGTCTAAAATATATTTTATTATGGGGAAGGCATATGCTGGACAATTTATGGATTAATGACAACTGAAAAATGTTGATTAGAGTTTAAATTAAGAATCTCTGAGTCCTACTAAGAAGTAGCACATTCTTACGACAATGTAGGAAAGAAAACTGTGGACCAAATATTAAATTTTGAAGATACTCAAAAGCATTGCTTTAAAAGGCCTATTTTAACATTAAGTGTAAATTAGGCCAAGTTGTTTAAAGAAATGTGTTCTCTACAGTGAAAGATACAGGACAATCTGAATCTCCCTTATATGGGTTAGTGACATTCTATTTTATTTTAGATACTATTTTAATTATCCAGGAAATCATTTGCAATAAATGTGATGTGAGTAAAACCATTCTTGCCTTGGTAACTTGGTTCTTACCTCTTGGTAACTTGGGAGTATGCCGTGGTTTTTGCCAATACAGTTGTGATCCTGCAGTATCCTGTCGATCAACCTCTGATCAAGTTCTCTACCAAATATTGTGCCAGCAAATCAAAAGCACCTGGTAACTCAGTGCTTACAAAATCCATTTTAAGGAAAGCTCTGGAGGATTGCAATAGTCAGTTAATACATTGTCCAGGTGTTGTGTGGACTTGTGGGTGATATTCCTGTGTCAGCAACATGTGTTGTCACCAGATTTAGCAGCAAGGTTACCTGCAGCAGCTAGTGCAGACAAGGCCGAGGTTCTGAAGTGAGAATGACTCCAATTATTTTCCAAATTATGTCTCAGAAACATCTGTAAGAGGGACAAAATAAGGTATTTATATAAGCCACTGTATAAAGGGTAGATGTACGTGGCCTTTCTGACTTCTTTCCTTGTAAGGATGGGTTGATGAGGTTTCTTTCTGGCACAAACACACACAGCAGCCCAAAAGGACATCAGGTCCTCTTGGGATGTCCTCCCTGTGGCAAGGTGGCATCAGCGATCTGCTGCTTCCTTGTGACAGGGGTTTTGCTTATGCAGGACTGCAACACACTACTACAATTTAGCAGATAGAAGCTGAAGACTTGCTGCTAATCAGAATCAAAGCAGTTCACATATGGATCATATTTTTTCATAAAAGTGTTTTGAAGGAATGATCTTGCATCTCTGAATGAAATGTATTTGGAAGAAAGATGTTTGAGCCTGCAGGTATACATGTATGCATTTTGTGTGTGTGTGTCCATATGTTTGTGAGTATATACAATATGTAGAAGTACACACAAATACACACACATATACACACACATATATATATGTAAACACACACATCCAGTGCTTTTATTCTGTGATTTTTGGGTTTCATGAGTAAGGCAGAACTTGAAGAAGTCTGTAAATCTTTCTGCAGTGTTTTTAAGAAGTTTCCAACCAATTTATTCCAGATTCTTTAATAAATTTAAATCTTAACATCCCATTAAAGCATAATTATTTTGAACAACCAAGGAAGGAAATACAGTATTGAAAACAGGACTAGCATTTAAAGCACTATTATAAAATGTTTGTTATTTTCATGTAGTTATTTACACCTGTGTTCTGGCTGAATTATTGAGTTAATTTATTACCTGTATATGAGTATTTATTGTTGGTGTCATTATTATGTGACTGTAATTTTAATTAATTCCTTGGCAGAGTGTCTGTGATTTCTGTGCAGAACATTAAATGTCAAATTGACTTTCTTTGTTGCCTCATTTGTAAGTATTAAAGTATCTGTGTACAGGAAAAAGAAATTAGTAACAATTACTGTAAGAGATCTATTGCATATGCTAAATGAAAGTAGAGTGAAAAAAACCCCATCCTGTTAAGTTTTATACTGTTTTAGATTCTTTCTTTCTAAGTTAGACTGCACATAGGACACATAATGAAATACAAAAAATCTATGTATCATTCCTGTGTATGTGTCTATTTAATGGTGTAATTTTTAAAGAGTACATTACAGGAGAGTACTTTCTGCAGTGATATTGAGGAAGAAAGGATCTGAGGTGGGCAGCTGCAGTCACATCAGTGGCAGTGAAGTGATTCTGTGTGCATATTTTGTTTCTATATAGAGTAGTGAGATCAGCCCTTTAGACTGAGTTCGTCATAAGTCCTTACTTTCTAATGTATTTTCAACATAAAAATGCCATGGGCTTTTGAAAATCTGAGCGTATGAATCAGAATTTTTTTTCTGCTTTTCAAGTATGTGTTATGTCAGTAGAGGAAGTTCCATCCAGCTGGATATTTGCTGGAATAGTCTAGAAACTACCCCATGCCACCGCAGCAGCAGCAGCAATAGTAATAGTAGTATGGCACTGGAGGTCTGGTTTTCGTCTTAAATTTATGGTATTTCTTATTGCATAACTGATAAGTCATTTTTATGTATCTGTGCTGTGAAAATCCTCTTCTAAAAATACCATAAATGAACATAACTAAGAAAGGTGTGGTATGCCAGATGAATGTTTTCTGGAACAAATTCTGTATCCAAGATACTGTATGTTTTCTGTCTTCTGAAAAGCTTATTGCAATCACTCTAAGTCTTTCTGTTACTTCAGTGAGGTTTAGACAAAACTCTTGCTTCTTGCACTTTTGAGGTTAAATTTCCCGTTGAACAAGCAAGTCGTGAAAAGACTGGTGCTAAAATTTTGCAGAAATATTGAAGATGTAAGTAATTGCTACAGTGTGTTTTCTTCCCTGTAGCTGTTGTAAGTCCCTTACACTTGGCCCAGAGCAGAATTTTACAACGAAATTAAATAAGCACTTAAAATAATGAAGATATTTTAGCAGAAATATGACTGTCACTTTCTGAGGTTGTTGAAGGCATTAGTACAAACCTCTAGGATAAAGCTATATCCAGTTTTTAGGTGGAATTGTTTGGTAGTGAGTTATAATAGAAAATACCTAATTTCTATTCAGAGTCGTCATCCTTCTTTGATTGAATATTCTAACTCATTAGAACTTTTATTATCGAATTAGAGTACAGTATTCCTACTATCAGTCAAAATTTAAAATAATAGATATAAAATACAGGTTAGGTGAGGCCATTTAATTAGTACAAAATACTGAAAACATACATACTTAGGAGTCTACCTATCATTTTGGGTTCATGAGGTAGCCTGAACATAGTTTTTAAAAATTCCATATTTTAAATCTTAACATAATTAAAATAGGTTAAATCTTTTAATCTTTATATCTAATTTTCATTTTACACTTACATTGATAAATGATCCAGGAGACACTGATGGCTTTATATAATGCTGATTGCAAAAGAAAATTTTATTTTTCACAGTAGAAAAATTCACCCACATGGAATCTTTTGACTGATCCAGATAAGGAGCTTCTGTATTAATGAAGCTCGTGTGCATGGTAAACATTCTTATTTTGTGTTTTCCTTTCTCGGTGTCTTATCTCAGCCTTTCATTTGCAGATTAAACAGGCAAGTGAACATGGGATTTTTTTCCTGTATATTTTTTTTTTAGTTTTATTAGTTTTTTTGCCCAAGCACAATGCAAATCAAAATGCTGATGTTTTATGAATTCCTCCATATTTATGTTCATATTATACTGCAGCATATGGTTAAAAAGAGGCCAACACAGGTATATTACAGTGTTAAAGAGAATAAGAAGAAATGTCTTTAAGCTCTTTCAGGTCTCTTCTAAGATTAATTCAGTGGTTAAGACCTATTTAAAGGTGTTCACAAAGTTGCCATGCAGATCCTGGAAAAGCTGATATATTTGCACTGATTTCAGCATAACCACACACTGAAGTATTTACTTCATTTTTCAAAATTTTTTCAAAATCTGAGCCACAGCTCTCTCAAGACTTGCTTATTGGCAAGTGGCTTAGTGGCAAGTTTGATCTAAAGGGGTATATAAATCCACACATGTACACAGAGCCAGAGAAATTCCAGTAGCAGCAGAAAAGCCGAGCAGGTCTTGGCATTTCGCTAGCTGTTTCCCAGTTACTCTTATTAAATTCCAGAGTGAGAAGAGTAACCAGTTTGGTGATTTAGCCTGGCCTTCTGCAGAGCATGGGCTTTTGAGCTTCCGTAAATTAAGACTGGTTTGACCTGGAGCATAATGTCATGGTAGTGCTTAGTTCCCCTCCAGAGCTGGGGGACCGTTGTTCCATGCACAGGACCTGCATATAGAAGACACATCTGCCCTGAAGAGTTTCTAGTCTAAATAGACCTGACAAATAATAGGAGGAAAGAGCTGTTATCCATATTCACATTTTATACCTGGAAAACTGAGTCATAGAAGATGTTATGAAAAGCCCATAAAAGTCGTGGTAAGGCTTCCAGTGACTTCAATGGATCTATGATATTATATCAGCAAAGCACTTAGGGACATGCTTAAATGATTGTCTGACTCTAAGGCCTGTTCCACGCAAGGTTTGCAGAATAGCCTGGAAACAGTACTTCTTGTGCCAGTACTGAACGAATTACCCAAAGTCCTGTAATTTTGCCAAACAGTAAATCTATTTATGGAGGCCTGTTTGGTCTTTCATCAGCTAGATGATCCCTTATGTATGGAAAAGTGCACCTTGCATTTCAGGTAAAGACCGTAGATCTGATTTGTAGCCTATGAAAATCAATTCGGTTCTTCGGGAGGCTGCACGGTGACCCTAGGGAATTTTAATCATTGATACAAGAATTCCAAAATTGATCTAATGTGTAAGAAAGCATTTCTTTCTTGCTATCACTGAAAATACTGGTTTTGTATCAGCCTCAGAAATGTCTTACTCATTCTCTGTGAGTAATACACGGTAAAATAGGTCATAATCTGGGACATCTGAAATATCAGTTGTAATGAGTCATGCATGCAGCAGCCAAGGGCAAGTTTCTCCCCACCATTGCAGAGTCTAAATTCAGACTCCCCATTGATGTCAGTAGGAACTCAGCCTATGCTGTAGGTATAAATTGTGCAGGGAAGGAATTGGACAATCAGCTGGGAAGTGGGAAAGGAACAGGGATTAAAATGAGAGGATAGCAAGTTATTAAAGAGAGGCTAGCCTGTTCCAGCATACTAGAACACCAAATTCATGTTCTGTTAAAGTTGCATTTATTAGCATCAGTGAACATTATTAATTACGTGAGGAGCCAGAACTCATGCAATGCATCATCCCACATACACAAAAAATGTCCTTCTCATCGCAGAATGTTTCTCACCTGATATTTTCATTTGGCCTGATGAGACTGGTCTGGAGTAGAAAAATGTTTCTAAGGCACCAGTCAAATTTGTGGTTTTGGCTAGAGATACCTGTGCAGATGCTGTAAGAGGAACAATAGAGGAAAGGAAAGCAAGGTCAAAATCCATTGGCATTCTCACAGGGGAAGGGCATAGCGGATGCTCTGGCAGCCTTGACAACTGAAAAGGTGGAAGAAAAACAGAGATGACAAAAACCAAGCCAGGGCCCTTGGCTCACATGGATTCAGAGCACACTGCTCTGTTGAAAATCATTTCATGAAAGGAAGTGTCAGAGAAATAACTACATGGAGGGCAATGGAGGGGAGAAAAAGTGCCCTTGCAGTTGAGCAACAGCAGTGTTGAGGTCTGTCCATGAATGAGAAATACTTTTTCCTCCCTGAGCTCCCCTTCGTCAGTAGGAAGGAACAAATCAGTGCCTTTGTATAGCTGTGATAGCTTCAGCCATCTGATCAAGTGGAGGAAAAGAAGGTTATCAGGAGTAGTCAGCATGGATTCACCAAGGGGAAATCATGCCTGACCAATCTGATAGCTTTCTATGATGACATGACTGGCTGGGTAGATGAAGGGAGAGCCATGGATGTTGTCTA
>Ga0065711_1003777_pt1 | contig 26391 bp, 15 predicted proteins | sample Hoacrofraction12_FD_59098 | JGI IMG/M metagenome (GOLD analysis project Ga0065711, IMG submission 59098) | Hoatzin crop microbial communities from Cojedes, Venezuela - Epithelial fraction 12 v2 (version 2) | ecosystem: Host-associated > Birds > Digestive system > Esophagus > Crop | place... | reverse complement strand
CAGGGCTCTGAGCAACCTGATCTAGTTAGCGGTGTCCCTGCTCGCTGCAGGGCGGTTGGACTAGATGACCTCTAGGGGTCCCTTCCGACCCAAAACTTTCTATGATTCTACGATTCTATGATTCACATCCTCAACCAGTCCCTCCTTGTTTTTTTAGTACAAGATCCACCAGAGTGCCTCTCCTTGTTGGTTCCTCCACCACTTGCATCAGAAAGTTATCATTGATGCTCCGTAGGAACCTCCAGGACTGCATGTGCCTGGCTGTATGGTCTTCCCAGCTGATGTCAGGGTGGTTGAAGTCCCCCACGAAAACCAGGGCCTGTGACTGTGAGGCTGCTTCCAGCTGCTTGTAGAAGGCCTCATCAACTTCCTCCTCCTGGTCAGGTGGCCTGTAGTACACACCCACAATAACATTACCCATATGAGGCTGTCTCTTAATTCTAACCCACAAGCTCTTGACTCCTTCTTCATCTGCCCCCAGGCAAAGCTCAATGCATTCCAATTGCTCCCTTACATACAGAGCAACTCCCCCACCTCTCCTTGTTGGCCTGTCTTTCCTAAAGAGTCTGTAGCCATCCATGACAGCATGCCAGTCATGCGAGCTGTCCTACCATGTTTCTGTGATGATGACCAAGTCATTGCTGCTGTACAATGGTTTCCAGCTCCTCCTGTTTATTGCCCATGCTACGTGCAGTGGTGTAGATGCACTTGAGCTGGGCTGTCGATCTCATCCCTGACCCTGGCATGCCAAGCCTGGGCTCATCCCTAGTGAGCTGGGCGAAGTCCCCTTCCCCCTTTGAACCTAGTTTAAAGCCCTCTCAGTGAGTCCCACCAGCTCGTGGCCAAGAATCTTTTTTCCTCTTTGAGATAGCTGGACTCCGTCTGTCACCAGCAGGCCCGGTGCTGTGTACACCTCCCCGTGATCAAAGAAACCAAAATTCGACTGATGGCATCAGTCTCTGAGCCACTTGTTAATCAGGTGAGTTTTCCTGCCCCTGTTCCCATAAGGAAATGTAGGAATCATAAAGGAGACTTTCCCAGCTCTGCATACTTCTGACTATTTGTACCAATATACCGCAACATCCATGTTAACAACTCAGATATTCACTATTCTCTAGGTGCCGTGTGTCCCTCTTTACACCGAGTGCAGGATGACATGAAATGGTTACAGTTGACAGATAATGATCTTGGTCTCAGCCAATGGTGACCAACACACACACATACAACTAGAAGTAGACTGAAAAATGGATTAACTGAGTCTTCTAAATAGGTCATATCAGAACCAATTTCTAGGGAAGAAAAGAAAACACTTTGCCCTCTGAAAATGGCTGTTATTTTGTCAAATCAAAACTCTTTCCTCAAGTAATTTCAGCTATACAATTGTTCAGAAGTCTGTCCTCTGTATTTTGTTAATAAGAAAAATATACATTTTTTTTTCAAATCCCTTTATACCCAGCTAACAGCAACATTATTTTAATTCAAGTTTTATAAAAGTAGAAACAGCGTTGGAGATGTTAACATTTACAAATGGAGACATTGGGTTTCTCAGTGCTCAGCAATGTAACCTTTGCCTGTGGTACTGCAATACCAATAAACTTCCATGCCCAGCATATCTCTCTGCCTCTGTATTTTGCATTGTCTTTCTAAATGTGCACAACACCCTCTTTTTCTGGCCTGTTTAGGAGTGTGTGAGAGATCTTTAACCCTGGTTTCCCGGGAATCCATGAATTATGTACAAAAAGCAAGCTCTTCGAGGTCTTCAAGGTTTGTTTTTCTTTTTATTTTTTTTTTTAAATCCCTGAGTGAATTAAGGAGGGTTTGTTTATTCTTTCTATAATTAAGCTTGTGTAAGAGGGACAAAAGGGAACCATCAGTTTCCTTGTTCCTCCTTCTTCAGGCTGTATCTGCTGATTCAACATTGCAGGGGGCTGATGAGACTTCAGTCTGGTGACACTTGTCATCATCAGTCCTGCTCTGAGTTTGGTTTCAGAAGAAGATTATTTAGTGCAGAGAGTCAGAACAAGTTGCTCGAGAGAGGCACTTTCAGCACCTGGAAAAGCAGCTGTGAGAGGCTCCCACCATGCTAACCGTGCGGGGATAGAGACTCTATTTGATAATTCTTGTATTCTTCTAACAGATACTTTTTGATGTAGGAACATCAAATGTATCTCTCAATTAGCATCATCCACATTCGAAGGAGGGTGAGACAGTCCGCAAACTGCTGTATTGTCTTTCACATGCAGGTTTATATCTACCTCCTTACCCAGCTTTTCCCCTTTTAATTAAAACACATGAGACATTTTAAAACAGTCCATTTGTAATATGATAAAGTTGCTTTCAAAGTAATTTTCTTTTATTTAATGTTTGATCCCTGATTTCATGCGCTTTTCCTCCATCTGGCAGTTGTCACTAAGGCAGATGGCCACAAGCTGGGAGGCCAATGTAAGTATCTCCCTCTAGATCCGCTGCCAGAGCTGCTCAGTAAATGCAATGTGAAGGAAAACTGTGTCAGTCTATTACCCACACAATGAGCTCACTTACTGACTTGTCAGCACTTCAGGTCCTGATGACGAAATTCCACTCTCAAGCTGGAGGCCAGGAGAGGGTTTTGTTTACTGGGGGTAGCGGAGATCTTTTACTTTACTTTTTTTATTTCCTTCCCTTCTGCTTCTCCTCTGTCTTCAGCCCCTCTCAAGGCCTGCAACTATGAATGCCACATCTGCTGCTACTGGCTTTGTAAATAAAAGTTTTGGCAGATTTCCTACACCTTCATGCTTAGCTCCAGTCAATGACCTGTCTATAAATAGGCCTGAATAAAAAAAAAGCCTAAATTTCCAGTGTCCTTAGCAAAGTTAATGAGACCTGAGTGCGTTTACTGCCTTTGTAAGCTCAGTCTACTCTTTCAATTAGGAAACTTATTCACAAGTAAATGGTAGATCTATCACTTACAAAAAGGCCAGACTCTTTTCAGTGGTGTCCAGCAACAGGACAAGGGGCAACAGGCACAAACTGAAACATAGGAAGTTCTGTCTGAACTTGAGGAAGAACTTCTTTACTTTGAGGGTGATGGAGCACTGGAACAGATTTTCCAGAGGGGTTGTGGAGTCTCCTTCTCTGGAGATGTTCAAGATCTGCCTGGAAGAGGTCCTGTGCAGCCTGCTGTAGGTGACCCTGCTTCGGCAGGAGGGTTGGCCAGATGACCCACAGAGGTCCCTTCCAACCTCGAACATTCTGTGATTCTGTGATTTAGTCATATGTAACATTGAAGGAATCACCAGCGTAGACGATTTGGTCTGGCTAAGCAGAAGGGGATGAAAATAAAGAAAGTAGAAACCTCACAGGTCAAGAATTCCCTTTAATTTTGCATTTGAATTAACAACAGAAAAAACTGCAATTGCTCAAAAAATCTGAAATTTTCTGAAAGTGATGTCACTAATAACAGTAGAGAGTGGGAACCCACCATAACATCTAGCCTCGGGGAGATAAATGAGGAAGGGCTACTTGAAAAATACAGTAACAACAGTAGGTTTCAGAGATGCCTGAAGAATTTAGGAGCAGGAATTTTCCTGCTTATACAGATGATAAGAATAGACAAAAAAGGTTAAAAATAGAACTGGTTACAAAAGATTTTTGTCCATTTAATAAATTTTTTCAAGTTATCAACACTTTTATCATGTTGAAAACACATAGAAGTTACATGTAAACCAAAGCTGGGACACTTTAAAATGATACTTTTTCATATTATTATAGTTCTATTTTTAAATATAACGTACCTTGATTGGACTGCAAAAATAAGATCAGACAAGAAGAACATAAGAGGTTTATTGTTATTTTATTTGGAAAGCGTTGATAGAAAACATGAACATTTTTAGTGACTTATTTAAAAAAAAAAGAAAACAGAGTAATCAAAACCAAACTCCAGGAAGTATTTTAGTTCTTGAAAATCAATGTTTTCAAACAATCACCTTCAGTGAAAAGTTTTGCTAACACTGTGTAGTCTGGCACATGAGTAAATATTGTCCAGGGAACTGGTATAAACTGGGCTCAAAACACTCTCTTCTGCCTGCATAAGAAAGGATGACTTCCTACAGAACGATGAACATTTTTCCCCCTGTATAATCGAGACCTAACACTGATAAAGGGCTGTAAGAATACAATTCACTTGAACGCTGATGAAGAATACTCTAGACATCAAAATCTTTTGCAATTTCAATGAAAAATTTCCCCACTCTAATAACATAGTAAAATAAGTAAATGTTGTTATAAGCTACATACCACTTATTACCAATGAGAATAAAAATAATTTGATTAAGTGCCTTAGGATATAAAGGAATGCTTAAAGTTTAAGATAACTTTGCTTATGTTATTTACTCCAATGTGTTTGATTTTGTCAATGACTAAGTACATAGCTTACAGCGTTTTCAACTTTCCAGTAGCGCATATGCTTTATTCTGTGTTTACTTTGGCTCACACTAAAGCAAAAAAACTCCATAGCCACTTCTGAGCTTTTTCTATGGTCTCATCCGTAAAAAAAATGTTTTTTCCTCGTATGGTTACCCTTCCAATGTTAAAGTCTGTTATAACTTCAAACAAAGATATGTTTTCTATTCTTTATTTTCAGCAGATTATGGAACAAATACCCATCTCAGTCTTGCTTGTAAAATTACTGTTAAAGTTGAGAAGAAAATAAATATCTAGCTCAAAGAAGGTTGCTCAGTGGACTTGTAATGTAGAAGAGTTAAGTTAATAAATATTTAATCCATGCAGTAATTAATAATTTCATGATAAAGCATTTGCTAACAAGAGCACATTGACTTAAAACACAGCAGAAGAAAGACTGCTAATTTGCTGCATACTTTTTAGTACTGCAAATAAGCTTCAATATTTCTCATTATATCTCATATTTCCAGCACTCCACTGACCTTTTCTAGATTGCATTTTTTGGTTAGATTTCATTTTAATTATTGTGAGGCAGACATTTTTTAGACAGTCACTTTGTTTGTTTGCATCTCATAACATTGGGGTTTTCTTTGGAACAGAGTTGTTAAAATTAAACTTTCTGCAAGTGTATTTGGCCAGCTGCCTTTCCTTTTCAAATGTAAAAGTAAAGCTGTGACTGAGAGATACCTTTTCTTAAGCTTTTTGTTCTTCGGAACAAAGCCCGATGGCTCTTGCATTAAGAAATCTATGACTCTGAATTGTTGAATTACACTATTGATTAGAGAAGCCAGGATAAATTTACAGTGGAGGAAGTAGCAATGTAATTTACAAAGGAAAGTGGATTAATTCCAGCTAAGAGGTCTACACACTGTAACTGAGAATGTTTGAAGATGGTTAAAGCATCAAAAGATGTGGTATAATGACATTCTGCCTGTCAGTCAAAAGCTGGTTATGCTGAAGTTTTACCACAAGTTGCCAAAATAAATATCAGGCTGTGTAGTCTGTGGGCTTTGATATTCCCAGAACAAAGAAATCCCAAACTTCATGGACAGGTTATGTTACAAGGGGTAGAAACAAATGGTTGTTTAAATGACTAATTTGTTAATGTTGTTTGGAAATTGTGACTTTTCTTTTTTAATAAAAAGACATAAATAAACACTTAGAAATATCAGTCGGTGAGATTGATAGCAGGCTTTCCAAGTCTCTCAAAGTGATAGCTCTCTACCTACTTTTGGCCTGTCTACACAAGCAAAGGCTCTGAATATAAACAGTAACGTCCAAAGTACATGCAAATACAGATACACCATAAGAAAAGCAAAAAAGGGGCTAGAATCATTCGTCCGATTTTCAAATTCATTGCATAAAACTATAAAGATCTACAGAGTAGACGGAAAAAGGGGCCTCTTGGCCAGCACCAGTGTAAGACAGCATACACAATTTTCCTTACCAATTAGCTCAGCAATTTTTTTGATTCTTGGGCAGCTTGAGACTTCTATTCACTGCTTTTTGTTTCAGAAGTTTCAAGATTGCATAGTGCATAAGCTTGTATTTTCTACTCATAACAGGATGTCCTAGCAGCAGTTTGAAGGTAGGAGTGCTTAGTGCATGGTTTTACCTCCTCAAAGCTCTATCATTACATATTCTTTTCATGACATCACAGCAGGAGGTGTTACAGAAGTCTGTGAAACGAGGAAAACTTAACAAAAGCAAAATCCAAATGTACTTGAAAAAGTTATGTAAAATATTTCCTCAAGTGACATTATACATTTACATCCATGGGTCACATCTTTGTTAGGTATTATTTGCAATTTTCAAAAGTTCTCAAAATCATGGAAAACATAATTATAAAATTTGTCAGTGGGAAATGCATTGGAGTTTTTCTTCCCTTGCTGTAGAGTGGGTTACAGGTTTCCATGTGACATACCTCTACCAGTTGTGAGAAGACAAATAAGATTAGTTCTACCATCTATATAAGCAGGGCTGGGGTAAGTCTCATATTAGAGCTATAGGAAAGGTACAAGAGGGAAAAAAATCAGAGAATTTTGAAGAGCACAAAACAGCTTCCTCAGCATCTATTGCCAGTTGAACCTTAATTTCTGGATACTGTAGCAAATTTAGTAAGCTATACTCACCTAATCTTTTGGCACTTTAAGTGAGTTAAAGATTTTTAGTGTTTTAAAAAGACAAAGAAATATTGGTTTTGCTTTTTATTTCTACTGTGGAAATTAAGATATAGTTGTTTTTTAAGGGGTGGGTTTGGAAAACTGAGCTTACCTTTTATTCATACCTATAGAATAGGTAGCCCTTAAACTCTTGTAGAATACCACAGATGTAGGAATCTGTGTGGAGGGCCTGTTTCTGACTGACAGCGTTGAAGTGTCACCACTGAGCCTATAAGGCAACTCTTTTGTCATTTAGAAGAACAGTACTTGGGGAATTCAAGGGAGGATTAGGTGATAAAGACAATGTTGACCTATGGCCAAGTATACTGGTAGTTAATGCATGTAGAAGTCATATCATAAGGAGATAATAATTTAAAAATGCAGACTTTATCAAGATGAAAAATTGCTATTGCGCTCTCCTTTATTGCTGTTCTGCAACCTGGTTCTAGGGTTTCTCAGGATGTGAAAGGGAAAAATATTTGTGAAATCAAATCAATTATTGTGGGCAGTAAATAATTTTATTTAAATGTCCTCCCACGTGTTTCCTAGAACATCTTGTTCCCTGGTTATCTTCAATGTGGCCTTGCTCCAGGCACAGAAATACCTGAACTGAGACAGAAATGTTCTCTCTATCCATTGCATTTATTTTCAGCTTCAGATCAGAAATAGTTTTCAGACACTAAACTATGTTGAAAATGTTGGATGACGAATTTGGACATATACCAAGGTTAGTGATGTTAAACAGGAGAAAGAGGTGGGAATATCAAGATTTTAAGATGTATATTCTTTAATACTCAGGACAAAGGACACACTATTTTCCTGCCCTTTTTAATGCAGAGAAAGATGTTCAAATAGCAGAATGGGCAAATAGACAGTTTGTTAGATCCATAAGACTGTAGAGATTGGTTTTAATTTCTTATCATGGATTTTCTTGCATGATTTTAGACCCTTCATATATCTATGGACTCTGTTCCTGAAATCAACTCCTAAGCCAGGAAGAGCTGTGAACTAAAAAGAGTACCATCAACCATAGCTGCATCACAACAGACACAAGACGAGGGGTCTGCAGCCCTCTTAACTTCCCATATCTTTATGAAATCAGTGATTGGGTGGTTGGAAAAGATGTTGCTAGGGTGTTTACATACAGTTTCAAGTACGCTAATCTGCTGATCAGAAGAGAAATCTTCCATCGCTTCCAGGGTGAAAGCAGATGAGCATATGTAATTCACTGTAGAAGTGACACAAAATTAGTAATTAGTAAGATACTAATTTCAGAGGTGATGCAACCTTAATATATACTTCCATGTTAATTGCCTGTGTGAAATTAGCTTGCTCTTTATTTTTGAAGATTTTATAAGATTTAAGATTTCAAAATGAACAAAAACTTCAGTTTGTTGGATTAGTTGCTATTTCTATTTTAGTTAATTGTTATTATTATTTTCTGGTAGACAGTTATTAAAGGTTTTTGCAAGTAGGTATATTTTCCTATTTTGGCAGAAGGTAATGCTATTTTTCTGTGACAGATCCAGGCTTTTGTTGAATTGCTTTTCTGTGTTTCGTTATTTCTCTTCGTTTCTCTTATCGCCCATGGCTGCAAATGAAGTCATAGTGCATTTTCTTTTGAGCTGTATCAACAGCTAGATATTTAGTCAATTCTCGTGTTTACTACATGGCACCTTAGCTGTGGGGCCGAAGCTAACCACCTATTGTTGCATTGTTTTTTTATCTTGCATTTCACTACGTAGACTTGATTTATTAACTGTTTATAATTATATAATGGCAGGAATGCTCAACTTCTTACATAAAAAAATACTTGATTCTTGTGTTACTGTCTATCTAAAATGCTCACCAAACAAGGATGTCCACTATTGCCCAAAGTGCATGTGAAACACTATAGCATCATATACAAAGGAAAAATACCACTTCCATCAAAATTCATCCTTACATCTTGTTAGTGAGCAGCAAGAGCCAGCTGATCCCTTGGGCTGGGGAGATGGGTACCAGGGGGACCTTGAGGCTGGCAGTGCCCACCCCAACAGCCACCATCTTGCAGGGCCTGAGCACAGTGGGCAGAGCTGGGCGCCAATAACCAGGTTCATCAACAGCCTTGACACTTCTGGAAAGCAATGATCCGGGGCTGGGTCCCAGCAGCAGGACCCCATTAGGAATGGACAGACATGGGAACAAAGACCAGCACTGCTGTGTCGTTGCTGGAGCAGGGACTGATGGCCTCAGGCTCGACTGAAATGGGGTCTTGGACCATGGGCAGGGTGGGAAGAGACCCTAGGCTGTCTGGGCAGGGATACGAAGGTCCTCAGTACCCTTAAGGCCCTAACATACCTTTATAAAAAAAAAAATTAAACCTCTTCTTACATTTTTTACTAAAAAAGGGGAGAAAGCACATTCTGCAGCGTGTTTGGGGAGAGCATTATTTTTTGACAAATTTCAAGACAGTTTTTTCAAACCTGTGTCTGAAGTTCAGTGATCCATGTGCATGTTTCACCAGTTCTTGGATCATTATGAAAATAATCCATTTGCCCTACCTTTGTACATTCCAGAGAGGTTTGGTTTCCTCATGGTGGAAAAGAACTTTTCGTTCTAAAATGAGCTTGGTTTGAAAAGCGATTTCCTTGGGCAAGTTAATGGAAATCTTTCTGAGGAAAAGTTCCTTTTCTGCCAAAGCAGAAGCAGTCTCAGTTGTATCTGAACCCATAAGCGATTGAAAAGATCAATTAAAAGAAATGGTTGAGCTGCTGATATGGGTCTTGGCTGCAGATTTTTAGCTTAGCCCCAGTTCAGTCTGCAACAAGAGTTAGTATTCAGGCTAGACATGGAGGAGAGACAAAGCCTGAACATCAAGTTGGAGCATGGTGGCAAAGAGAGGAGCAAAGGAAGATATGGGCTGCAAGAAAGTGTTCTCCTGGACCACATTGTAGTCTGAGCCATGTGTGCAGGTCCTTGACAAATGTTGAATCAAAATATAGGTTAATGCCTAGGGTGTGCTCCAGTATTATTTATGTTGTGAAGAAACTGCTAAAGCAAGGGGAAGGTGGCAAAAAGATTTCTCCCCTGAAGACTGTGCTGAGGCAGGAATGCCTTGGCTATGACTCAGCCCAAGGCCAAGGTTAAGGCTGAGATTTGGATTCTGGTTAGAGACAAAACGTTCAGTGGGAGCTGGGTGTCGAAGGAGCAGACAAAGAATAGTTACACTGAAGACAGGTTGCTCCCCAAAGGACAATTTTTTCTGGGACATGGCTGGGAGTCCTTGGCTACTGATCAGCCTCAAGCTGATCAAGGTGAGGTCTGGGGTTAGGGTTGGAAAAGCAATAGAGCCTGAAACTCCAGCTGGTGTGGGGCTGCAAAGGGAAAATGTGTTGCAGAAAGATTTTTCCTCCGAAATGTATTTTCTCTGTGTCGTGTTTGAGGGTACTTATCAAAGGCTCAATCAAGGCCAACATTTTACCACTAGGGGTTGAGTTTGAAAGCCAGACAAATCTGGGAACATCACTTTAAGGGCTACAGAGCAGCCCGTTAATGTGGGCCTGCAAAAGGTATGCCAAAGGAAGCAGTACACTGCAGAGTTTTCCTTGAGATCTTTTTCCTCCAGTATATGATTGAAGGTCCTTGGCTAAAGGTCATCTGAGGCCAACATTTATAATTAAGTTTGTGGTGGGTATGGGAGAGAGACAAGCAATAGAGCTGAACTCAGGATTGAGGCTGCCAAGGGAAAGGGTAGTCTACAGAAGAAAAAAACCTATCTTCTAGGAACTTCTTCATCTGGATCTTGGCAGAGGGAGAAAATTAGTGTATGGTCTAGGTTTTGAGTTGGGAGTGTTACAAAGCCATTTAATATGGGCAACAATTGATGAAATAGCATGTTTGGAAGTGTAATCTTGCTTTCCAACAGCTCTTCTTTAAAGCAAGTGAGTTCCCAGAGTGTGTTTAATTAATATAGGTCATGTTTTTACCTAATTTATTCTTGGAGTCCTAAATAAATTAAAATGTTGACAACTGCTGTGGTAATAGAAGCTTGATGATTAACTATCTAGTTTAGTGTTAGTAGGAATAACTTCTCTTCATCAACATTTGTAAGCCATTTTGAAGTCCCGTGTAACTGTTGAAGATCTTTGAGATCTTGTCACAATAAACCTTTCTGTATCCCTATTAACACCAGTATTAAAGAAAGCTTCATGCCTAAAATATTGAGGTATGCAACAGTTTCCTCACTCACGATCAACATTTCATAAAGAAAAGACCATGAAGAAAGATAGCAGATTTAGATAATGCAGACTAATATCCTCAAAACAACATCTCTCTTACATAGTATTTGTGTTATGGTGAAAGATCAGATGTTATTTTTGATTTATACAATTACTTGTATACCAGTAGCTCATCATGGTAGGCATAGACGAATTGGTAGTGTTTTCCTGTTATAATTTAATAAATGTCCTTATCTGAACCCTCAATGGCATATGTTTTTACAGAGCCATACTGAGAAGTCAAAGCAAATACAGAACTTTAAACAAAGGAGTGCAAGACCATCCATTTTTATTGTAACTATACCAGCTAATCAGAAAACACAATAGTCTATATTACAAAGGAAATGATAGAATTACACAAACAATTCAGGATATTAGCTACCTCAGCTAAAATAACCCTTAGCTATAGATAATGTTTTCATTAGCAGAATATTTTCCTGTCTTTGTGTTGCTTTGACTCAAACAGATGACTAGGTCAACATCTTGTTAACTCTCCCCACCTGCATCAAATCTGAAATTGTTTTCTTTAACAAGGGGGGTCATTACAGCAGTAAAATAAAAGATGACAAAACACAGCTATGAACGTTAGCTGTACAAGAATTTCCAAATCAAAAGCTTTCACAGTACTTATAATCTAAGTAATGTGTCATATCATCTCGATATCATACTGAGACATTATCATGACTGTATGACATTGCTTAGCAGAGGAGCCCAGGCTGAGTTCCTGCTAATAAGGAGAAAGGGCAGAATGGTAGGGTCTTCACTGTGAGGACTTTGTGTTGCATTTCTTGCAGTGCATGTCACATAACTTTTAAATCAAATGCAGGCACTGAAACCAGTACAGCAAAACAATGAATCTTGTATTTGTGAATGAGCACACAACAAGCCCTTCTTAATAAACAGACTACATGATATCTTCAATAGCATTAAATCCTAAACAAATTCTTTCATGACTGAAACTCTACTGTATTAAAGATAATCCTACCTACTAATTTCAGATTTTTTTTCACCTCAAAACTGTGAGTATCCACTCTATTCCTCCTGTCCTATGCTGTGTGGGTTAGCCTGCCCTAGACTGCATAATATCCTGAGCAGATTTTTTTTATCTTTTATGTGCAATGTAATACATGCATTATTTAGAATCAGGATTCTGACACTTCACCAAAAACTTTTAGATTTTTTTTTAAATGTCTTCTTCTTCCTCTTTCATTTCAGAAAATAGTAATTGGGATGTTACGAAATCACCTTCTAACTCAGCAAGACACAATAGAAGAACTTCTAGAACCCCAAATCTTTGTGGCTATAAAGTTGTCCTGTTTTTTTACTTTCCAAGTTCAACACTGTTTGGTTTTAGGTGTCATGCTGGAATACAATGTGAATGCAAGTGCATTACTTTGTGGTGAAACCACCCTCTGCACCCAGGACTTAGCTGTAAGAAGAATTCTGTCACTGGTAGCTTCAGCCACTGCTGACATGGACTACTTTTTATGTGAGCGAGAGAGAGGTGGCTGGCACTCTGCCAGCAAGTGCTGGACTTGTTCATGTTTGTATATCTGCCTTGATTTCAAAGTGTGCACTACGCAAAACAGAGCACTTCACGAATTTACGTAATTTTTCCCTTCATGTCACACAATTTGCACTCCTACACACTCCCTGTGGTTATACTTTCAGAATCACAAATATTTTTGCAGTGTTTCTCAGAGCTAAGCATATATAATCGTATAATAAGTGTTAGAGAGAGACTTACATATAAAACACTGTGCCGACATCAGATGAACTTGAAATTCTGTTTTTTTTGAATCAATTAGTCTCTCGTGGGTGGAATACAGGAATATAAATAAAGACACTACTAGGATTAATAACCAGGTATTTGTAAAAAGACGGCATTAAATATGTACTGGTTTCTTAAGGTAGCTCTTTGAGTAACCTGGCTCATGGTTGTAGTTGTGTCCAAGTGTGTGTATTTTGTCAATTTTAAGACATTCTCCTTATCACAGTGAAAAGAATGTGCTGATGCAGCAATTATCTGTGATATATTTAGATAATATCAAAGATGTAATTATATTAACAGATTGTAGAAAGTAAAGTGGCTTCCAAGTGAGATAGTCTTTCAGTTCTTTAGAGGTTTCCTACTGAAAAGGAGGTAGAATCATTAGGAAAGGCCTAGGTTTGTACTGAAATTACTCAAGCCTCTGTTTGCCTCCCAGTAAATGAGGCAGCACTTAGTCCTTTGGTAAGCTGGGGTAACCAGGAAAAATTGAGTATATCATTGTTACTGCATACTCAGAGGTCACGGAAAGCTTTGAACATGCAAGTGATGCAGGATCAGACCTTTAACCTTTAAAATCTACACCTGGCAGATGAAGATATTCCTTCATTGTTGAATAATTTTCAAGAAAGTTCTGCGTCTCTCACTCTTTAAAGGATGTGTTTCAATGTGTGTTCCAGTGAGATATATGAAATCTCACATATTTATTTAAGCCTAGATTATTTAAATTGCTTCAGCTACTCCTGTAAATAGAAATTGCCTTTTTAGCTAAAAAACTTTAGGTAAATTTTAGGAAAGCAAGGGAAGTTACAGGAAAGGGAAAGGCTAAGACTTTCATACATGCATGCAGAACTATCCAATTAAATTTCTTTTTCCTTTCCATTTATATTCTGCCTTTCAAAACCAGTATTTCATGGGTTTTTTTGGGATAGAACATGCAAGCACAGTATCCATTTGCACCCATGGACAGAATTTACAGTTTTCTGTGAGAAGCAGCTCCTCAGAAATTAAAGTACAGAACAGACTGGATTTTTTTTAAGTGTAAGAAGAGAATAACAGTATGCTGCCAAACTACTACTTCTATGGAAAAACATAACAGACTACTCTAGTGAGGCCTGAAGACTAGAGTTGCTGCAGTTGCAATTATAATAATACAGAAATTTCGTGTGCAAAATTCTTATTAGCCTTGTTAAAACAACATCAGTGCAGCACAGTAATATGGTATTTAGGTAAATTGAACTTGAAATTGAAAAATGCTAACCAGTGTATGGTATTATAAGGATGACAAAACACTGTAGCATTCGTTCTCCAAGAGTGAATGCTTAGGGGTGAGTAACAGAACAGACTAAGCACTCTGAGATCACTCTTTTTGACAGCGTGTCAGCCTCCAGCAATTTTCTGCACAATGACCACTAGAGTCAGAGATTTCGTAGTTAACAACCTTTCATTAATTTGTCTTATATGAAAGTTTAAGGTCACCATCCTTTTACAAGAATTAGCTCTCATCTTCTTTCCGTTTGCTATTTACACTGATTTCTTGCGTTTAAGAACCCAGTTCATAAATTAATGTCTGCAGCCTTTGTAGTGAAAAAAACCCAAACCAAACCGTTAACTAAAATGGAACCAAAGTCCTCAAAGGAAGTAATGTAGTCTCCCTCTCTATTATCTATGGTGAATGAGGTACTTTGACATGCCATACACAATAATCACTTCTGTAGGGAGGTGGCTAGCTTCCCTTGACTCCAAGCTGCTGTAATGTGACCAACAGGAAATGACAAGATCCAGGTAAATTTATCGCAAATACAGAGTGCTAAATGCAGACATCTAACCAAATGCTTAGTGAAAGTGTCCTCATAAGGTACTGTACTTATACAGTAATCAGGAAGAGAAAGGATTCTTAGAGGGATTAAATATCTCATATATGTACCTAAGTATAAGCAGATAGGATTCTTATTCATTTTCATGGCTTCAAAATCACTTAATCTCTCTCTGTTGTCTTTAGAGGGAAGTTGAAAGATTGCTATACTGGTCACTCAAATGTATCTGCACAAACTGGGTGCCTAAGCTAAGATAACTGATTTCACTCCCTCACCATTTTTTTCACACACACTCAATGTCTGTGAAAGAAAAAGAAGCAACTCTTCAGGGCTGAGCTAAGCATCTTACCAGTGAATCATTCTTAGATATTGCATTTCTTGTTTTTAAAAATTAAAAAATCAAAGATCTGCACTCCTTTTATTGTTAGAAGGAGTAAAAGTTCACACTTCTGTGAAATGTTGCTCTAGATCAGCTGATAGTGGAAGATTTGTAACAAGTTATTTCCTTGATGCTGTCTAATCAGTTCTAACAACAGATTTTTATTTGTCACTGAAGAATGAAATGCTAGGAATACATAATTAATACATACACCTTTAGAAGTGCTTTCACACTTGCACTTTTTGTTCTGCATAAAAGTTATGCCGTCGATATTCATTTGAGGTCATGAGCAAGTGCAATCTTTAAAGTTTCTTTGCAAAATGCTAATTCAAGACTGTTTGTGCAGATTTTGGGTTTAAAAGAGATTTTAAATTATTTTTTAGAATTTATTTTAATATCTGTATTTTTTCCTCTCTGTGCAAACATGATTAAAATATGGCCTAAGATATTTTCTTTAGACATTCTAAAAATTTCACCTTTAGTCAGAGGCCAAGTGTAACAAATCATGGCTATTGAAACCTGGCTCACAAGGTCATCAGCAGGAATCAGTTGTAGCTAAAATGCAGCCTCTACTGATGGAACTAAAGGAACACTTAGATTTAAATATTCCAGGCCAAAAAACAATGATAGAGTGGAGTCTGCAGTTGTGTGCTGTGGTTTGTTACAAAATAGCATTCAGAACTTGAGTGGCTGTGTACCAGACACTTGAGACTAACCTTTCTGATGTAAGATGTATAATGAGATTAATGAATGATGGACTCATGATTATGTTTCCCTAATAGCATGCACTGATGAGATTAGCACCTATCATTAAAACTGATTGCACACTTCCTGGCCAAATATGCAAATTTTTAGTTCTGGGGAAAGAAAAAGAAAGAAAAAAAAAGCAGATAATACAAGCATTTTCATAGGAAGCTATCAGTTTTGACAAGAATAGATTGCTTTGCGTAAGACAAATAAACACTTACATACTCCAGTATAATGCAGCAATGCAGGCACTTTCCTGGAAAATCATAGATATTTCTTCACAGCTTTGGTGGCTGATTCAAACTCACACTTTAAACATTACAGTAACTTCCCGAGTGATCACTCTGCTTGACCATCAGCTACACACCTAGTTCTACACGGTGAAATATTTCCACCAAGAAGAATCAGGAGATCTCCCTTCAAAAGCCAATACATGAGAGACCTCATCTGATAAACAAAGGATCCTTGTTCAGGTCTCTGGTCTGAATTAATACAAAGGTGGAAGACCTGTTGCCCACATGCCAGCCAAATGCCCTTTGCTACGGGTCATTTTTAAGTGAATAAGAACAGTATGCCTTTAATGGCTTTACTTTTTGTGTTTTCAAGGTTTTAACTCAATGCAGACTGAAAAAAAAATCTTAAAATTTTAGACTTTCCACCCATAAAAATTAATTCACTACTTTTCAATGGACTCTTTTTTTTTTTCTTTTTCTTCAGTGATAACTATCAGGGTGATGATTCCCAGTGAAGTCTGCATTCAAAATTAGAAAGTAGTTGCTACTGGTGTATCCAGGAGAGTGTAGCAGAACTGTCGATGGCAGCAGACGTGAGAACTGAAGAGGTGAGGCCTGACGACTGAAGTATTAAAAATCTAGACTGGTAATTGATTGTAAAATTGGTTTCTGGTAGTGAATATAAACAGAAATTAAGAATACACCTATAATTATAGTTGGTAGATTGTATTTCAATGCCAGACAGAAATATTTGTTAGCAGACTGTAAATGAAGCAGCTGAGTTAAAGCTTGAAGGAGGCAGAGCATTCAGAAGACAGTAAATACTACTGAAGAGTTCTGAGCCACGGTTATCCCTTTACAATACAGCAGTTCCATGGCTGTAATAAGGTAAGAAGCAAACGGAGACAGAGGAATGGAGTTGGTAGGAAAAGAGAATAAAAAACGCGATTAGGAAGAACACAGTTTGCACTCTAGAAGCAAGAGCCTCGTACTCCTAGCAGTGCTACAGAAATACTGGGTACAGTTCTGAGGCTGAATCTGAATGATGTTTCTTAACTCAATTCTGTAAACTGGAATTGTGCCGTAGCATGCTATGACTATCTCTAACTTCTTTAGTCATCCTGTAGTTTGGCTTTGAGACAGATACCTGTAGAGATATGACCAGGAGGTGAAAGTGACACTTGTGACTTCAAGAGTGGGACTTCTTGATCATCTTCTAATAAAAACTACTCTCAGAAGGACTCAGTATCATGGTGCCTGTCACTATGAGGATAACTCATGCAGTGACCACTTTTAGCTATGGGCTCTAATAACCACCCGCAGTTAAGTTTAGGGGCAAGAAAAAAAGAGGAACATTGTTCATTGAACAAGCAGATCAGAGGGCAAAGCATGGTGTCCAATGAGACCATCAGAGTCGCTATTTTTGTAGCAAAGGAAATAGTAGTTTATTTGCCTACACAGCATCTGTTACTCTGCTGTTAGCTACCACATACAGTAATTATGTGCATGTCCTAAAGGAAAATACTCCTGTCTATCTCAAAAAGTGTAACTCCCATTAAAACTGATGTAGATTTTTCACATGCCTAGGGACAGATGAAAATTAGCAGGAACCCAAACCAAGTGATTTGCCTGAGGATTTTTATTGCTTAGAAATGTATTAGAAAGTAGTATAAATGCAGTCAGAGGCAAAAATAAGTTCTCCACATACGTGTTGCCAATGATAAGCTTGCTATAATTAACCACTGATTAACACATCTGTGAGGAGCTACCAAGTGCTGGGACTGTTACCAGAGATGAAATGTTATTTCTGCTGACTCACTTCCACCATCAGATTAGGAAGGTTTTAATAATCTCACTATACTGAATTTTATCCTGCTTTGAAATCTCAGATTTGTTGCTTAACAATTAAAAAGTTCTACTTCCTGCACAAAAAACCTGACAACATGTTTCTAGATATTTAATAATATTTTATCAATATTAAAAAAATGAAATTAAATATGGCAATTAACTAAAATAATTGAACTATTCAGATAACAATCAAACATAAAAATTAAAGGTACTAACATGACTAAAAAGGTATAGGAATCAATCTGTGTTAAGAAAAAACTACAGACATACTGCAGTTTTCATTACTGCAGATATCATTAGTGTAAACGACTGTTTAGAGCATCTTTATACTGCAGTAGCAAGTGAGGTCAAGGACAGGAGGATTCCAGAAGAAATTTCAACAAAGATTCTTAGCTTTAGAAGAAAGACACTTGCTTTAAGAAAAAATGGAAAAAATCTGGTGAAAGGGAGAATTCTGAATACGAAGTTCATCACTGAATGTCCATGGCCTTCAGAAAATTTTGCAGAAGTTAAGTGCAATTCCTGTAAATTAAATTTGATATAGGGCATAACGGATAGGAATAGAGGTATATTCTGTGGAACAAGTGTAAGTCTGAGGAGGAATACGTAGAGTGAGTAAAATGGAAACAATGAAAATATGAAGCATCCAAATAACAAAAAAGATGCCAACATCTGTGGTTCTGACTAGTGTAATTTGTTAACCAAAGCCTGAAACAGTGTGATATTTCTAAAATGAATAAATGTAATTTTGAATATAATGAATAGCTATTGGGGAAGTGATCTGGTTGAAATAAGATAGGATACCGTGCTTTGTGCTGAGCAAACAAAGCTCTACATTGCCGCATCACATTCCTAGATTTCTGTTCTCAGCTGGAATGCCCTGATACTGTTTGACCTCCTGGCAATACCGTCTGGTCACACTGCCAGTACCCTTGTGGTTTTGTCTCAACCATTCAGTCTTCCTTCTGGCAGGTGAACTGATTTTGTAACAGAAATCAGTGTTCAGTCATCATGTTTTTGTCACAAATTTTTAGGGCATTCAGGTAAAACCCTTTCTTTAAATGTAAGAATATAATGTCTGTGCAGCTAGCACAGCTAGGGAATTACAGGCTTTTTCAGACCCCTGGAGTATTAATTTGAATTAAGCAGCTGGGAGTGATTAATGTTAACTGAATATGAAGGCAGATAAGAAAAAATTCCAGCAATTTCCACAGTAAGTTTATTTCTTGATATGAAGAACTTGCTTTTCAGCTCACCCACACAGGACTTAAGAATCTTAAAGTTGGAAGTTACTGTATTGCTACTGGGTGGGAAACATGAAGTGTGTTGACATGAAAAATGTGTTTGTTTTGGCTCTACAAATTCTCTGATGTTCTGGAGCTGAGGTCATGTAGGAGAACTGCACTGAACCAACACAAAGGAATGAACAACTCATCTGTTCAAAAGTGCTGGCATAGAGATCTGATGGCAAAAACTGGTAGAATGCCATTCCTCCCTCTGGTGCTAATTTCTTCAGAGGCAGTTGAATGGGTCCCTGCTTAGAAGTTAAGTTTTAATTAGTTCAAACTTGCTTGACATTGTGAATGCCTCTTGAGGGCTTCTTGCTTAATTTTATGTATTTATTAATTCATTTTGCAAGTGTTTGTTGTGGGGAAGGCACCTGTTTATTTAGGATAACTTTATGAGTATAAACCTAGTATATTTTTGAAGAAGTCAAGGCACAAAAAGAAGACTTTTTGTGTTATGGAAACAAAGTTAATACAAAAAAGTTGAAAGTCTCAGTATATAACTGCTGAGGTCAGGACAAAGTTCTGCGCCTGCTCTGTTCTGTTTCTAAACATTGTGCCCAAAAAGCTTTACACTGGAAGGGACAGCAGTAAAAATTGAAACGTCAAACCCAGTTTTCAGGTATAGCACCCAGATATGTGGCCCTCAAGGGGACATTGGGTGCATAGGTCAATCAGTTGCTATTTCATTTCTAAAGGATATTGTAAAACTGGAATTTAACGGCTGTTGTTCATCTCATGTTTTCCCCAGGCTTCTGAGGCTTAACTGCACAAATTAAATTTCACACCAGCCAGCCCAAGATGTCAGCATACTCTTTGGATTTAAATATCAAGTTTTCTTTTCAGGAACAGCTAAATATGAACAGGAGTTTGCTAAAACTTGTGTGTCTGCACCAGTGAAACAATTTCCACAAAATGAAAACACAGCAACATTTTACATGCTGTCTATTGTGAGAAGAAAATTATTCAAACTGTCTGACTCTGCAAGTACACTATGAGCTGGTTAAAAAGGTGAAAAAAAAGGATGAATAATAATATGTTTTGCAGTGTTGGTACTTCTCAAATGCAAGTAGTATTGGAGAATTGCACTTCTGCTGAAAGCCAGTGAGAGAATCGCACAGCCTTTACCTGATAGAAATATGGAAGTGGCAGCTCATAAATGCAAAATAGATTTTTAGAGCTGGGGGTTAGATGCCAGAGAGAGAGATCTGCATGAATGAATGTTTCTTCTACCTGGATTTGAGCAAAGAAATTGACACTGTCCTGCATGTCATCCTTGTCTCTAAATTGGAGAGACATGCATAAGGTGGATGAACCATTCACTGGATAAGGAATTGGAAGGATGGTCACACTTAAAGAGTTGTGGTGAATGGCTCGACGTCCAAGTGGAGACCAGTGACAAGTGACATTCCTGAGAGCTTGGTATTGGGACCAGCACTGTTTAACATCTTTGTCATCAACATGGACAGTGGGATTGAGTGCACCCTCAGCAAGATTACTGACAACACCAGGCTGTGTGGTGCAGTCGACTTGCTGAAGGGAAGGGACGCCATCCAGAGGGACCTTGACAGGCTTCAGAGAATTGGGCCAGTGTGAGTCTTCTGAAGTTCAACAAAGGCAAATGCAAGGTCCTTCACATGGATTGGGGCAAACTCAAGCACAAATACAGGCTGGGTGGAGAATGGATTGAGAGAAGACCTGAGGAGGACTTCAAGGTGCTGGTTGACCAGAAACTCAACATGATCTGGCAGTGTGTGCTTGCAGACAAGAAGGCTAACTGTATCCTGGGCTGCATCAAAAGAAGCAAAGCCAGCAGGTCAAGGGAGGTGATTCTGCCCTGCTACTGTGCTCTGGCTGAGCCCAGAGAGTTGTGGTGAATGGAGTTAAATCTAATTGGTGGCCAGTCATGACTGGTGTTCCCCAGGGCTTAGTTTTGGGTCCGGTCTTGTTTAACATCTTTATCAATGATCTGGATGAGCGGATTGAGTGCTCCTTCAGTAAGTTTGCAGATGACATCAAATTTGGAGTGAGTGCCAATCTGTTTGAGGGTAGGAAGTCTCTGCAGACACATCTGGACAGGCTGGATCAATGGGCTGATGTCAACTGTGTGAAATTCAACAAGGCCAAGTGCCAGGTCCTGCATCTGGGTCACAACAACAACTCCCTGCAATACTACAGGCTTGGGGAGGAGTGGATGGAAAGCTGCTTGGCAGAAAAGGACCTTGGGGTATTGGTCAACAGCTGGTTAAACATGAGCCAGAAGTGTGCCCAGGTGGTCAAGAAGGCAAATAGTGTCCCGGCTTGTATCAGGAATAGTGCGGCCATCAGGAGTAAGGAAGTGATCATCCCCCTGTACTTGACATTGGTGAGGTCGCATCTGGAGTACTGTGTTCAGTTTTGGGCCCCTCACTACAAGAAGGACACAGAGGTGCTGGAGCATGGAAGAGCAACAAGGCTGGTGAAGGGTCTAGAGCACAAGTCTTACGAGAAGTGGCCAAGTGAACTGAGACTGTTCAGTCTGGAGAGGAGAAGGCTGAGGGGGGATCTTTTCACTCTCGACAGCTACCTGAGAGACGGTTGTAGTGAGGCAGATGTTGGTGTCTTCTGCTGAGTAACTAGCGATAGAACAACAGGAAATGACCGAAAGTTGCTGCAGGGGAGGTTTGGTTTGATATTAGGAAAAATGTCTTTACTGCAAGAGTGGTCAGGCATAGGAACAGGCTGCCCAGGGAAGTGGTGGAGTTGCCATCCCTGGAGGCGTTTAAAAAATGTGTAGACATGGCACTTCCGGACATGGTTTAGTAGGCATGGTGGCACTGGGTTGACAGTTGGACTTCATGATCTTAGAGGTCTTTTCCAAGCTTAATGATTCTCTGATTCCCTGTTGAGACTCCAGCTGGAGTCCTGCATCCAGGTCTGGAGCCCTCAGCACGGTAAAGACATGGACCTAGTGGAGTGGAGCCAGAGGAGGGCCACAAAAATGATCTGAGGGCTGGAGCATCTCTCCTATGAGGAAAGGCTGAAAGAGTTGGGATTATTCATCCTGGAGAAGAGAAGGCTTCAGGGAGCCCTTGTTGTGGCCTTCCAGTACCTGAAGGGGGCCTACAACAAAGCTGGAGAAGGACTTTGTGGAAGAGCATGACTTGATGGGACAAGGGGTAATGGCTTTAAATTGAAAAAGGGTAGATTTACATTAGATAGAAGAAAGAAATTCCTCACCATGAGAGTAGCAAGGCACTGAAGCGGGTTGCCCAGAGAAGTTGTGGATGCCCCCTCCCTGGAAGTGTTCAAGGCCAGGTTGAATGGGGCTTTGAGCTGAGCAACTTGGTCTAGTGGAAGGTGTCCCTGTCCATGGCAGTGGAGTTGGAACTAGATGATCTATACCCTACCAACCGAAATCACTGTATGATTCTATGATGCTATGATTCTTATTTCCAGTAATTTTATGCACCCCTGACAGCCACCCTTGTTCCTAAATTTCCAGGAGTTAAAGTTGATGTCAAAAGTTACTGGAGGAAGTCATAAACATAATCACTGAAATAGTGGGAGTGCTGTAAGATTCAGTGCCTCTTGAAATGCTCTAAATGGTGATTCTCCTACATGAATTAACTATGGGGTCTCATTTAGGAGTTGGGTTCAGAACAGATTTTAACTCTTACCAAATTGGAAATAGTACTATTTTTGTGTTCAGGAAGCCACTTCCTGCAAATTCCCATCTCAAGTATTCAAATGTCCTTGCACTTTCCCTCGTGGGCCCTAGCCACTCAACTCAGGATTGCGCGTCCCTTTAAGTGGTAGAGCACTGAAAATATAAATGCTCCAAAGATGGGTATTGTGATCCCCAGGTGATCACTACAACTCTGGCTCTGGGTAGAGAAGAATATTCAGCTCTTCTGCAGTTCAGGCCATTCTTTCTAAACTTGAATCTCCAAGGTAAATACACAGAAAGTAAGTATTACATCCCAGCACAGAGTTCTGAATTTTTCAACTGTCTGTAATTGCTTCTCAGAATCAAAATCTTTGGCCAAAAGATTGCCTGTGTCATTCTGTCAAAAATCAAAAACAAAATTGTGAACCGTTTTCCCTGATGACATATATTATTACAGCAAGACAAGAATTTCATTATTTGGAGAAGATCTTTTTGCCAGCTGTCTACATGAGAGTTCCTACTGGAGTAAAACACTTCCTCATCCAAAGGTCTTCCTTGGGTAAGGAGTCAAAAGTAAGAAATGCACTGGAACAAACAATAGACCTAAGTTTCTACATTCAGATCCAGGTCCAGACATTAGCATGTAACAATTAACCTATGTTCAGATGTAGCATCGAACCTTGCTGGGAAACATAAGCTGTCGAAACCGGTTTCAAATTCTGAACACTGACTCCTCATTACTTCTGTATTTTCATTTTCTTTAACCAGAATGAAAGGAATAGAGTACATATATTAATAAGTAGCAAATTTTTGCATGTTATGGCAACTGTCTGTATAGCAGAGGGATTTTTATCTTTTTAAGTGATGTTTAATGACCATCCGAGTCCTGTATACCTCCATCACTGTCTATGTGTTTAAGAGATGTTTGAGGCCAACAGCAGCTGCTGCAGTGACAGCAAAATACACACACATATATACACACGTACATAAAATTCTGAAAGCCACAATTGCTTCATTAATGCTTTTGAAGGCATAAAATAGGTTTTAATTGTATGTCTGATTTCCCACAGCAATTTAGTGGGGTAAGAATTTGGCAGAAATCAAAAGCTGTAAAATTCATGTTGCTTGTTCGTGAAGTTAACAGTGAGCTAAACCCTTCAGCTATTACTCGGGCAAAAATCCCATTGAATTGCATTGAAGTCAACTTCAGTTTCCCCCAAGGACTAAGATTTGCAGCATTTTCCTCAAAATAAATAGTGACATTGAACCTTAGGGAATCTGTCATGATCAGAGAGCCTTAAGGCAAGGACACCGTCACTCTAAATTTGAAACATTTTTCCTTTTTTTATTCTTTTTTGTCTTTTTCACCTCTTCTTTCCAATATGACAAATGGAACAATTTAGGGGAACAGCTCAAGATTGAATGGATATTTATTTTTATTAAAAATACAAAAACAGTCAGTTGATTTCCATAGGTGTTTCATTTTTAAATGTTTGCAGTTGGAAATATCACACGTCTGCCTGGAGTGAATAACTAAATGGCTGATATCACTTTATCTGTTCCTATATTAGGCTTCCAAAGCCAGAGGCATTTGAACACCCATGTAGGATCTTAGGTGCTCATGGAGACTTGGAAGCTGGAAAGACCTGAGCCGTATAAGATCAATTGCTCCTGGCACTTAAAAGGCTAGTAAAAACAGGTTATAATGTTTACATGACTTTTTATGGGTTAGAGTTTATTATAGCTCCATTCTGTGGCCTACAGCAGAGGAGCATTTTACAAGGCTTTTGCTGTGCTTAACAGATATGTTTCAGGGAGTTTGCCAAGGCAGGCTGCTTCAGCTGAGCCCCTAACATTTACAGATTTCAAGATTCGCTTTGCAGCAAAAGATACTTGGACAATATGAAAACCAAAATGGATTGGACACAATTCATAACAATAAATAATCCCTGTGGCTACTAATCATAAGAATGTTTATACATGTCAAAAGGCATTGTATGCTGCACTCAAAATGCTGTATTGAAGCACTTTGTGAGGGCTACAAAGTTAAGATACCGAAACTAAGCAAAGCTAAATTTTAACTTGCTTGCTTAATCCCTTCCCTCACAAAAAAATATTCTTGTGCCATGCCTGGCACAGGACTGTCTTTCTCAGTTCTGTCAGTATTCGCTAGTAGTTTGGTCTCTTTTCTTCGTTCACTTGTTGACCCATGTCTCATCTGTTGTACACTACTGCAACTATTCTCAACACAGATTTTTTGATTACCTCATGGGGTTTTCTGTTGTTTGTAGGTATAATATTTGAATACATTATAGTAACCCACAAATGGTCATTATGGAGAAAATTTTTACAAATAAAAAAACAGGTGTAAAGCAAAGAAAGAAAAAACATACTGTGAGGAGGGTAACAAATTTAACCTTTTAAGAACAGGAGCTTGAAATAGTTATTTTACTCATGTGGTGGTAGCACTTAGTGGTAGTTAAATAATGAACACTGTATCTTAGTGGTACAAGATCTTCATCTTGACTTTTGGTGGGAATCTGTCAGAAGTCTGTGTGAAGACGAAAAGAATTCTTTCAAGGGGAAGAAATAGGAAACAACATTTTGACAATTTTCATTTATTGTTAAACTAATGTTAGATCTTTTTACTTAAACATGTGTTAGATACAATACGGTGTAACGGGCCAGTAGGTAGAGTACTGGTGAGACTGGGAAGCAAAGCCTGTAGTGGTAAGCCTGGCGTATAAGGTAGAGTCATGATCTTCATGTGCTTCTGCCTAGTTTATACATTCTCTTAGCTCTCTTCTTCCTACATTGCATGTTTCTCCAAACTGGAATTCTTTCTTCCAGCCTGGAAATGAAACTTCCTGAAGTGGTAAGTCTTGTTGTACCAGCGAAACTGGAGATCAACAAGTGAAGCTATGCTTTTATGTGCAGTTCATACTTCACTCTCTGATTATAAACTGCTTAATGTGACTTGAGCAGGTGGAACACCACGGCCAGTGGAAAAGCAAAGGATGATTTTTTTCCGGTATGATAATTCAGTAACAGTTGGGGAAACCTTAACATTTATGATCAACTGAAAACAATTTGTAATTTGTAACAATCCTTCTACATTTACACACAAAACTTTAGTAATTTTGCATCCATTTTTAGCAACTTTCAAATAGAAATGAGTACTATAATCTGAAAATATTGATAACAAAAAAATAGCCACTGTAAAGCTATAGCCTAGTTAAACACTTTAGTTTTAACCTAAAATATGTTCCTTCCCCACCATCAGTGTTAACATTTCCTTCTTTGTGGAATTTCAAGTGTAATTACGGAAGTTCTGATAACACAAATTGTTTGTAGACAGAAAACTGACTTTCATTAAAAACAAACCATGCTGTACAGTAGCATTTTATTGAGTTTGAAGTATCTGGCTTGTTAACTCTATTTAAGCAGCTGCTATCTCACTTCAGTCTGATCACAGGACTGTTTGAAATGAAAATAAAACCTGCTTTGTTTACAGACCTCTTTTAACTACTATGGATCAAGAAATGTTTGTTCTTTCTGATGGCTTTTACAGGCTTTTGTTACATTTTATCCTCACTGTGACAGACGCTGGTAATTTTCTGCTTGCTTTTTGTAAGTCTTTTTCTACCTGCAACACCACAGGGAATTTATCAGAAAAGGTTGATCTTTCCTAATCCATTACGACATACCTTGTGCCCTTTGGAGCGGGTATGCTTTCATATCACAGTGTTCAACACAACACAATTGATTAATAAGTAATTCCTTTTTAGTTTTTTTTACTTGTG
>Ga0065711_1032939_pt1 | contig 26394 bp, 13 predicted proteins | sample Hoacrofraction12_FD_59098 | JGI IMG/M metagenome (GOLD analysis project Ga0065711, IMG submission 59098) | Hoatzin crop microbial communities from Cojedes, Venezuela - Epithelial fraction 12 v2 (version 2) | ecosystem: Host-associated > Birds > Digestive system > Esophagus > Crop | place... | reverse complement strand
CCGTCCCCCGACCTTGCTTTGTGGCTCCCCGGGGTTGCAGAGCTCCTTCCTATCGCATTCCACTCCCTCATCAGCTTTGTTTGCTGGCCGGAGTGGCCCGGTTGTCTGAGCGCAGGGCATTTCCCACCCCGGGGCGAGGCTTCCCCCCCACCCGGTGAGCGCGGGGTTGGGCCGTTGCGTATTAGATGAGAGCACCTCGGGGGCGGGCAGCCAACAGGCGAGCCCCTGATCGCTTTCACACCATTAAATCTGTGAGAGGCGCTGCTGTTTATCTGGTTATCAGTGAGTTTATACTTTCAGTCCCTTTACCGTGAGCCTAAACTTTATCAAGCTGCATCGGATATTGCAGTGATCTGGTTTAAGATGCTCTTGTAGGTGAGATAGTGACCATTCCATCTGTGGTATCTTTCTGGTTTGATGTGGTGGAGACAGTTGTTTTAAACGGGACAATCTTTATCTTCCTGCCTGTACCCACAACTGCATGTAAGCATTATGTGTGTAGCTGGAAGTGCTTCCACTATGTCTTGTGCATGAAATGCATTTTACTAAGCAGATCTTAGCAGAACACAAATATCTATGGGTTTTGCCTATGTGTTCAGGTAGGCAGTTTTTCTTTAAAAGTTAGATATGCTTTTTCCGGAAGTTAGTACAATGGCAAAAATGAAGCCACGAGGTATGGTGCAGAGATGCAGTAAACTGTTCTTCTCACCCTACAGTGCTAAATAGAATGTAATTTCCATCACATTTCCTAATCTGCAGCCAGTGGTTCAGCAGAAATTGCCATCTTTATAGCACCATGAATGAAAAGTTGCATGAGGATGCAGAATGGCCTGTATGCTGGGACCCAACTGCAGTCAAATAAAAAGCTAGTCAGGTCTTTCCTGTCCTGTGTTTTGTGTGTTACATTTAGTTCTTTCAATTTTTTTAAAGTGTAACTAATAAAAAGACCTGTTCTTCTCTTGAGAAGTTTTTTTTTCCTGGATTTCGCAGACATCAAGAAAGGTTTTAAATTTTTATTTTCAGACAAGAAAATGGTGAGAAAAAGGTCAACCATGAACAGGTAACACACAAAAAGCTATTTTTCAGTTAAAAACATGACATCAAACATAACGACCTCTTTCAGTGTTAGTGAAAGACCAAGATATTTTTGTTTTTTTTTTAGTTGCAAACATACTTTCAAATTGTGTCGACATTTTCCTTCACTATTTTAGGTGTTTGGGGAGAAATCTTGAATACCCGCAGAGAACACTAGAGCAAACATATCACCTGGAAAACGTACAGAGTACCAAGAAGGGGATTCTTGATATCCACCTGGTAACTTGAGTGGACTTTTATTTAACTTTTAAACTTCTTAATATTGACAATGAATGGGCACAGTGATGAAGAAAGCGTAAGAAACAGTAGTGGAGAGTCAAGGTAAGCACTTGCTCATTTCAGTTATTCTTGGCTATGTATTCTTCTGTATTTTGTTTACTAAAACTGGTTTATATTTTAGCTGGATGCCAAAGCTTCCCTGTTAGCAAGCAGATCATAGTTAGGAGGACTGGATGTGCTTTCTTACAGGTTCTTGTTACGTTCATGTCGCTTCGGCTAAGAACTGTAATGATATCGTGTACGCCTTACGTGATAAAACAGAAGTAGTATTAAAACTGTGTCAGCATCCAACAGAATAGTAGTACTCTTTTGAGGGAGAAAAACTGTCTGAAGTGTCAAAATCTGAAAAACTGGATTAGAATGTTAAAATAAAGGTACTGACTAAAGTGTAAGGCACACATACGTAATATGTGTTGTACAAAACCCTAACCAGACTATGTCTAAAGGTGGGGAGTGGGCTATTGATTTTAATTTTTGATATAGAGTACTTCATGATTCTTCCCTCTTTAGAGCTGTCTGAGCAGTGTAAGTGAAAGTGTTAACTTTGTTTTCTGAAGTGAAAGTCCAGTCTTCCAACTGTTTTTTTAATTTAAAAATCAGTCCTCTAATACTGAATGCTGGTCTTCTCGCATGTGCAGGGTGTTCATGTTTGGAAGAGCCATGCATCCCTGAAAGATGACAGCTGGTTTGCAGGGGTGGAATTAGGTTCTCTTTTCAGAGCAGTGCTAGGTTCAGAGAGTCGCTCCTGCACTAGAAAGTTCAGATTTCTAAAACTGGAAATACGGTGAATGCTGAAGGTTTAAGAAGTCAAAGTAAACTTGCAAATTAGAACTGGATTTAGACTTCTCTTCTAAGGGGTGATTGTGACCGTGCTGTTAGTCTACCCATCTGTCTTTCTGCTCCGCTTTCTGCTCACAGCCTGTTGAACTATTTAGTTGATTCTGTCAGTCAGAGTGTCATAAAGAAAACTGTGTTCTGCAGACTTTATGGAAACTTCCAGTTGGGTAGAAAGAGATGTAAATTATCGCCTGAATTGAAGAAATACGAGAAGAACATAATTGCCAGCTGATTGGTCAGCATGTGCTGGCCATTAAGCTTGCATGTTAGCACAGTATATGATGGAATGGGAAGAAGGGGAAGAGAGAAGTGTTTAAGCGACTTTAGGTGGAAATCACAAGGAAATCTATGAACAGCAAAACTAAAGAAACTTTAATAACTTTTGTGTATTTTCATGTCAAGCTTCCTGTTATACAAAGGAATGTCCTAGAAAGACAGTAAACTTTCAATCTTGTGAATAATTTATAAGCTCTAATACATAACAATTTTTGAAGATTTCTGCTTCCAGTGAAGTTGATACTGTTCCAGTTAGCAAACAAGTTTGAAGTTTCTTCTAGAAAGGGGCAAAATATTCCTGGTTGCTTAAAAAAAAAAAGTGAAGTATCGAAAATAAGTGACTCTAGTCAAGTGAAAAGAGAAACACTAATAAATAAAGTGGTGTGAGCAAGGCTGGTCTTCTGAACTATACAGCAAACATGAACTTAGCAGGGATGAGTCTGATGATTTTGTGTGTTAATTTACTTACTACTTGAAACAAGCCACCTTGCTAAAGATACCTGGGAAAACTATCGTGACTGCCCGTAAATACTCTGGTATATCAAAGTTATTCAAAAGCTGTAGCAATTCACAAGATGAAACCAGCTAACATCATAAAGTTTTCAGCAGCTTCTTTAAAAGGAGGATGCATATTACTGAAAACTTGGATACTTGTCTGTGAAGCAGAACTTTGTTCTTCATCTTAAATGTCCTGCTGAGCACATCTTAAAGCTTTAAAAAGTTTTAAAATGCTAAAAACTTTCTTCCTAGCCTTGTATCAGTCATTAACCCAATAGCCTAATTCACAGGCAGGTCTTAGAAAGCTTTTTTTTCGTGTTTGCCATGTATTATCAGGAAACTATTTTTGTAAATTAAAGGTGAAAGCTTTCCATTTTAAATAACGGAACCCTCTTCTGTCTAGCCTAGTTCCGTTATTAAAATAATTACTGCAAAAGAAGTGTGACACTTATGGAATATCTTTATATGACTTGCCCCTGTTATTTCATTTTTTTCTTTTTTTTTTCATCATTGTAAGCTTCCAGAACTCTAGATGACTTTTACTCAGGGAGGAGAGTTGCCTTAGCAAGCTGCAACTGCAGACAGGTAGCTAACTGTAACTTGGGAAATGTTCCTGTATTTAGCCTTAATGTCTGGAAATGTGAATTCTTAAGAATGGGAATAGAGATCAGTAACAAAATACGTTTACAAAGCTTCTAGTGGTCCTGTTGCATTCAGAATGCTAGGGAGGGAAGTGGAACCAGTGAAGAAAGCAATTGAGAATTGCTGCTGGGAATAAATTGCAAAGAATCAAACTCTTCAGAATTGATAGAAAAGGAGAGGAGAAGGCAAATACAGTGACAAACTAAACAGTGGCATTGGTGATAACTACAAGAAATCTTTGAAAATTTGTGTCACTTCACAAATTTTACACTTTACAAGTGCAGTAAAGCCATTCATTTCCCTCTGATGCCTGTGTATACTTCCACCACTTGATAATAATTAAATATAGTCTGATGTAGGGAGCTGCCATCATTCCTGTAGATAGTTGAGAGAAGCAGTGGGGCAGGGCTGGATTTACAAAAATACACAGGCCTCTTGGTAGATGAGCAGAAAACTTTCCCTTGCTACAGGTGTGGAGCCAGAAGTTCAGTTTTGCTACAGGCAGAAAAGTGTATCTCTTATAATTTCACAGTTGAATAACTGGCTATGCTGTCTGGACTTCCCCTTGTCTAATTCAGCAACCTCTGAAGCTATAAATCGGTACTAGAACCAAGCATGATGGAAATTGTTGACTAGCATAAACAGTATTACCTGATCTTGTTGCTTGATGTTCTGATTTCTGTGTAATACTTGCAGTGGATTCTGCTCTCCAGCTCCCTGTTTACTTGAAATCACTACTCTGTAATATTTTTAAGTAGCTCAAGGTAAAGTACCGCAGATGTTGTTCATCTGGACAGCAGGTGAGTGTAGACACAAAAACTTCATAGCAGTACTCTAAGAAGCTGACTTTTAAGTCAAGCAAAGCATCTTTGTGCAGTGTTCTTCAACGCATTCTGTTGCAAACTTGAATATGAGTAAATACATTCTAGTTAGATAGTAATAAGAAAGTTTAATTGGGAAGGAGGGCCAGTTATACCTGAACTGCAAGAGAAGCTCCATGTAGAACGGCGACTGCAGAAGTGAAACATTGGTGCTAATTGAATAACAATATGCTTTCCCATCTCTTTGCTCTTCCTATGTTTCCTGCAGAACAAGGTCTAGAGGACTTCAGCAAACCTTCATTCGCTCTAGGTAAAAAGGGATGTGCTCAGTGCAACTTTACTGGAAAGGAGCTGTCTGGAGTGGATTGTGCTCTAGATTTTGCAGAAAGCAGCTGCTTACACCAATGACTTCTCCCATTCTTTACACACTTGAAAGCTGAAGTTAGTAAAAGATACTAGTTTCAGTGGGTTTAATTCACTTTGTGGATTCAGTAGTCTGTGGACCACAGAAGATAGTTAAGTAAAGACTAAAGACTTTGTCAGCTGGCTTCAATTTACTGGATAAACTCATACTTTCCATAGGAGGTAAAAAAGATTAATTGAAAGCCGCAGCTTATCACTTTTAAGAAGTCTAAGTGGGAGTTAGAACAGAGATTCTCAAAGCATATTTGTGGAATTGCGCCTGTGTGCTGGCTTTTTTTTGGTAGATGTTTAATAGAGAATAAAAATGCATAGATAGAGCAAGAGAGAGCATATACATAAAACTATATACATATGTAGATATGTACTTATATGTTATATGCCCAGGAATTCTCAGAGCAGCAAAAGTACCTAAATGGTAAAGAAAACTGGTGATAGAATGTACTGTGAACAGCTAGTGGATAAAGTAAGCTCTTCGCTTTTGTTAGCAGCAGTCTTCTCTTTCCTTAGTAAGTTGCTATTTTATCAGGAATGATCTCGTACAGAATTAAGCATACTAAAGCATGATAATGTGTCCCAATCCAAGTTAAAAGCATCTTTTCATCTTGTTTTGGAAGAGTTCGGATAGAATATGTATCAAAACCCAAGTGTTTTTCATCTAAAAACCTTTCCAACTAAAAGAAGAAATAATAAATTCATGATACAGCTTTCATTGTGCGTATAGTCTCTAGTTTGGCTTTGGGACTCCTGCTGAGTTTATCCAGGTCCCAGTCTTCGCCTAACCTAACTGGCTGGCATACTTGTTCCACATACTTTAGATTCAATTCCACCATTCTGAGAGTTGAAAAATTGTACCCAATACATTCATGTTCCTCAAGACTGGGTGAAGTTTTGTGATACAAGTGGTGTGTACACATTCAAAGGAGCTTCTGGTAAAGACATCGTGCTGCCCATGGAACCAGCTGCATGTTGAAGGATGGTCACATTGTACAGCAGAGTAGTAGGCCCCTGGGAAACCACTGATTCCTCCTGCCTGTGAAGGGTTCCTGGAACTACTTTGTGCTCTTAAAATGTGTGACTTGTGGCTCTCAGAGACTTACAGTGTGATTCATAGGGCCATGAAAGTCGGTAGATGAACAGTCTAGTTTTGATACCTTTGCTTTGGGGAAAGTTTATTGTAGTGGCGGCAGCTGGTAGTCTGCAGGACTGGAAATATAATGCATCTCTTTGAGTTGTTAGTCCATATCAGGAAAATTCAATTGAGTTCATGCTTTGTAATAGCTGGGGACAGGAAATAATACTTGGTAGCCTGAACTTTGTACTGTTTGTTCCCTCTGCTTTTTACTGGCAGTGATATCTGAGATATATCTTCCATATGTATCTAAATCAAATGAAATAATTAAGATTTCTTTAAAAATAAAAAAAACACTTGCATAGCGTTTGCCTAATACTTGTGAACTTGCAATTTAAGAGTCTGACATTTAGTGTCTGTTACTTCTGCACATTTTGGATAGCCTCTTCATATTCAAATGCTTGCCTTGCTTCAACATCTGATTTACTTCAAAAACAAAACAAAACAAAGACCAAAAAACCAAGCAGTCCACTGTAGAAGCTTTTGAAAGACCCTGCAGAAAGGTATCTTTGTTGCTTTTTTTTTTTGGGGGCGGGGGGAGGGGTGTTGAACATTATTTTGCTCAAATCTGTACTCTCTTTCCCTCTTCTCTTTTCCTTCCTTCTTAAAATGGAAGATGCTTAACCTAACGAATGCACTTGAAATCAGTGGTGATAAATAATCTGCTCTTGGATCCATTCTTGACCTAGACCTTACACAGGAGTCTAAATGCTCAATCAATTCTTCTGTAATGTGACTTGTGTAGCTTTCCAAATTATGTGTAATCCTGTCACGGATACCTAGTTTTAAGGGGTAAGCTAGTGAAGCTAATTTTAAGACTATTGAAAAGAACTAGTGAAGACTAGTGACTGTGACAGGATACTTGCTTTTAATCAGTTTCAGTGATCTGTCTCTTTAAGCCTATGATCTCCCCAAAGCACTCTCCACTTTCATTTCGTAGGTGTTTATTAGGAGGGTTAAAAAAAACCAGGTAGAAACAAATGTGAAAAACTACATTCTTTGGTACTTCCATTAAGCAATGTTGCTCTTCCTGCAAAGGAGTTTGTAAATAAATACTGCATTCAGGCATAAATTCGTCTTGAATATGTAGGGAGTATCCAGAGACAGTGTGTATAAAAAAGAACAGACAAATAACTTCAGTGTGTCAAACTTCCATACCAAATCAGATTTTATATGTGCTGCTGTACAAATGCAACTACTTGACTCAAGGGCTAGGGGTGAGAGAGGTTTCTTGACTACGTATCCTGGAAGGTGTTCTTTGTAGAATTCATGCCCCAGGTTTTCAACATACATGAAACTATACATTTTCATGTAAAATTCCCATCCTGAGAACATGCTGCTCATTTTTAGTATATGCTGTTGCATGCGTGCTACTGCAAGTTATTATTGACAACTAACTTTATCATCATTGCTGTGGTTTGTTTGCATGGTGGATATATAGTCTTACTCCAACAATACTGAAGAGATCATCGTTGTTGCTTTATCCATCAGGTTTGTTTCTATAGCATTATGATGCTCTACTATTTTGTACAGTCTTGTGTATTGCTCTCTTTGTGTAGTTTGGGTCTTTCTCAGTTGAACAAAATATAATGAATGTAATGAAAGCTTTCTTACTCAGGAACACCTCTAAGCACATAAAGCTGTTTTGTTTTTGTTTTTGTTTTTTTTTAAATAAGTAACATATATATTTTGTTTGGAGCTGGGGGAGGGAAGGAGGCTTATGTGACACATAAGAGGGACTTAGAAAAGCCAGAATTCCATTTTGAGTAATGGAGGTCAGTGCCTAAAAGAGCACAAATGGTCATCAACAGTTAACGTTAACAAGTGTTGCATTTAAGTATATATTATGTTAAACACACCTTGTATTCTGTAGCTTAATTTACTTCGCCCTGTTGTGCCTGTCTACACTTCCTATTCTAATCTTGATAGTGTTTATAATGTCAGTTGGCATTTGGTTTCTTGGAAGCCCGTTCATCAGTAAAGAAGATAGGAAAAAAAGCAAGTTAGACCACAAAATGGAGTTGGTTGGAAGAGGTCAGCAGTACAAGACTAGAGCAAAGGAAAGACCTAATGTGACATAGTGGAACAAGGTAAATTTGACAAACACAGGTGAATAGTTAACTAAGAATGAAGTCTTGTATGATGACTGTTTCTCTGATTATCTTTAACATATGTATGACTTTTCTACTGGAAATGTTGGGCAAAGAAGATAGGCTCCAGCTCTGGATTGTCCTGCAGGGAGACTGTCTTGACTATATTTGGAAAGGGTGAGAGGAGGACAGGAAGGTCCGAATTTATGCTAGCTGCCTGAAAATAGTGGAGATTTTCTCTTACTTTGCGATTTTAATCAGGCTTTTTCGGAAGAAGGAGGAAAGAGGATACAAATTCACAGGCAAAAGGCTGGTTAATTTGTACCCGAACCATCTCTCTTACGCTACCTGAAGTGTCCACAGCATGGTGGGTATGGTGTCCAATTTTGCCTCTTGCTGAACTGTTCCCAGTAAAAGCATCTTAAGCAAAGGCAGAGATCCTGGCCTGTGCAGGAAGAGAAAATGGCACGAAATGTGCTATGTCTCTCCTTTTCTGTAAGGGGAACTCTGAAGAGCAGGGGACTAGAATTGCTGTTCCTGAACAAATATGTAATGGCATTAGACAGCAGCTGACAGGTAATTCTAACGGTATTCTAATCCTTGACTGAGGAAATATTTAATGTTCCTTACATCCTACTTGCAGAGATATGATACCAGAAATCTTGGTAATTAGTAGTGCCAGTTCAGGTGATTAGTTTTGTGGATGTCACTGGTGCTACTTTGAATTAATGGGCATTACTCATTGCAAGAAAAGTTAGTCAAGTCATTGACCCTAACTAGACTACATCAGACAACACTTAAAGCTCTTTAGTTATAGAAGGAATTTCTTATAGACTGTCTCAAAAAATGCCAGGAAAATTGAAGAACGCCATAGGCAGAGGTGCAAAAGAAAGTGGCCAAGGGTGTTATGACTACCTCACAGCTATTATCTCCCTGAATTTATGCTTAAACTTCTTTATTACAGAACGTAGGTTCGGTTTCTTTAATGCAAGTAAACTGTCTTGCTGTCAGACAGGGATTTTTTGTCTTTAATGCAACAGGTATTTTAAAAGTGAAGTTTTAGTACAGTGTGAACTGCTCTCGCTTATCCTTTGGTTTCCAATGGTAGCTTTCATTGCTTCTTTATAGAAATTATACATGTTTTCTTCTTGGATTGTATCTCCTGTCCTTCTCCCCTTCAAAGAAGATTAAACCATTTCTGGAATTCTGCTGATACAAGTTTTTAAAATAAGAGATTACTTGTCTTCAAGCTCTGAAAAGCTTTCAGACTTCTCTCAAGCTGATTATGATTGGTTTTGCCTTGTTATAGCTGGCTGTTAGGGTATCTGTTTCAGCAGATCAAGAAAATGTCATCTGAGCTACTAGAAATCTGTTTGAAACTTCCATATCCTTTATGTCTTCTCATGTGAACTTCAAAAACTCAAGCAATTATGTCTTAAAAACTGTGGCAAACAAGCTCTCTGTATTTCCAGTGATGGTGATAGACACTGCAGTGTAACAGGAGTTCTGCATGCTGTTGCCATTTTTTTTAGTCAGCAATGCCATGCTCCATGGGAAAGGGGAGAAGGTATTACACCATGTAGCAGTTTGAGTACTTCGCATGGAATGTGTGCGTACTAAAATTGAAAACTACCAAAAAAACCTTTTGAATGTGAAATCTATTTATTTTTTTCTAAATTCTGTATCGATTTGTGCTGTTTTATACTTTGGTTTCAGGTTAGCAGTCTTAAGAAATATTACCTGTTTACTCCTGCTTGTTTGTTCCACTTCACTGGCCCTTTAGAATGCTGAAAACAGAGGCTGTTTTAAAAAGCTGATGGATGGTACTGATGCCAGGAGAGGGGGGAGGGAACCGAAGGAGAGGAGGATTGGGGGAATTGTAGAGGGCAGCAATAACAATGTCAGAAAAAGTTACTCTTGTAGAACCCTTATCAACAGGTGAATGTATTAGTGAAGACTAAGAGTGTTTTCACAGTGAGGTAGCTCATACTACTGCTTGTACCATTGTGTGAAATTGTGTGAAAATAGGAGCAGTTAAAGGGAAACTTCAAGTTCCTTTTTTCTGAGTTCCCCCTTTGCTGTGAAGAGATGACGGATGTAAATTTTCTTATTGAATGCATGTGTGTGTGTGAAAGTGTGTACCTTTTCTTAAGTAATTCCATCTTTACTCTTAGGGTTAGCATCTAGCATACTAGGATTTAATCTGAATTACTGCTTATGTGGAGGAGAGTCATAAGTAATCCTGTGAAAGGGATTACAGATTTATGTTGTTTAGTGGCCAAGGCTTGCTTGATGTGTCTGGGTTAGGGAGAAAGGAAGACTTCTCTCTATTAGCGTTAGTGCAGTGGTCTCCAAAATTTTTGTTTGCATACTCCTATCAATAAAAAATATTTGAGCACACACCTCCAATGTACGTATAGTTCATTTATATACATGTACTGCCATGCTAATACTTACATTATGAAATATACACAAGGAATGGAAATCTTAAAAGGCTGAGATAAAGATTAAATAACATTTAAAAATATTTTACTTTCTTAATGCAAAAAACCCTTTTTGCGCTCACTAAAAAAAAATCTGAATATTCTTATGTACTAAAATCTTGGTTTAACACTTTGTGATACAGTGGTTTGAACGTATGGTTCTAAGTTGTTTGTTTTGATGCTTAGTTTTAATGGCTGGCATAGCTGAAAAAGATACCTCACTCCAGTTGGAAGAAATGCATCATTGAAATGATGCCGTGAAAAGCCGCAATTGAAGACTCGATAGTCGGAAGACTATTAAGCAGGTATTCTTTATTACGGCGCTGGGCACACGGGGGATCTCTCCTCCAAAAGTGTGCACCGAAGAGACACAGTTACTAGGTATTTATGCTATGTTAACATACATATTCATTACATTTCCAAGAAATGTTTATCGTGGTAATGGTTTTTCGAGAACTCATTAATATATGGTAATGTCCGTCGCACATGTTTGTTTGGCGTCTCTCGGCGGGGTCTTCAGATTATCCTGCAGCCTCCTTATCTCTGTAGTTTGCATACCTGTTTTCCCAAGGCCCAGGTGCCTAAAGGGATTATTCAGGAGTCCCTTGTCTTGCAACAGTCCGAATTGTTCACAAAGAACCAAGACTTGTTTTGGTTGTGCAATGATTCTGACCACCCGGAAGCGATAACATCCCCTACATGATACATTTGTTACATTTGCAGTTATCAGTACATACTAAATTGTGATACTGTTTTTTTTCAATCTCATAAACTACTTATGCAAAGGTTTTTATTAAAATTTGCCTGCTAAATTTCCATCTTCACTGGTGTCAGTCAGTTCTTGTAAATTAATCAGAAGGGGTTGGAGTTTATGTTTTTAACAAATGGATTCAAAACCCACTGTAACTTTTTGGAATATTTTTTAAACAAGTTAGAAATTTCTTCTCCGTCTTTTTAAGTGTACTGATATTGTAGCTTTTGTAGGTGACACACATTGTTTGTGGCATTAAAATCACATAATGATGGAAACACTTCCAAACGTCTGTTTTCAGAATGCGTTCGACATAGCATGAGTTTCTTTTGAAAAGTATTTATTTTCTTATTGTTAAAATGTCACTTTCACCTGGAAGGGATACACTAAGTGTGTTTGTTTTTTCAAAAGTATCTGCTAGGTAGCATACTACTGGTGACCACTTATTTTCACAGAAAAGGTCAGTTAATTTGGAACTCCTGTCTTCTTTTTTTTTTAAAACAAAGAAACAAACAAAACCTCCAGACCCCACCAAAAACTAATCTGCAAGGTCAACAATGTGTTTAAGCAGTGAACCTGTCTTGGTGCAAAAGATTTTTATAGTCACTCCCCATCTCATTACATAGTATTGTAAAAGAAATTTACTATGCAATAGTCTTGTTTGCATAAAATTAACCACATCGATGATATCCTTTCATACTTTCTTTGCTTGTGCCTGCGGATTCTTTGCTGCAATAGCTTGCCTGTGGTTGATGCAGTGGATGGGTTTCATGTGTGGTGCTATCTCTATCACCCTTACTAGAATCTGTTTTTTATTCTAGTCAAAGCAGGCACTCCATCAGTGGTTACACTCGCATGTTTTTTCCATAAAACTTTTTTTTTTTAAAGTTGTTTACTGTTGAGAACGTATCTTCTCCTGTACATCTTTCCTTTAGTGGCTCACAAAAAAGTAATCCTTTGTGTATTTCATCATTGAAACAGAATCTAGTAAATACCATAAATTGGGACATGTTAGAAGCATCTGTACTTTCGTCCAGTCATAGTGCAAACCTTGTACAATGCATGACTTGTTCTAATACTTGTTTCTCCAAATCTTCACCAATGTTTTCTGTGCATCTTTCAACAGTTTGCTGACAAAGACAGGCACTTTCATTTGTCACTGTTGTTTTCCGTGCATTATTTTAGCCATTTTTACAGCAGCAAGAAGTAAATTCTCCAATGGCATGTGGCATTTTTGTCCCTTGCATTTAGGTAAAAGAACCACAAAAGAGGCATCTAAGCGTTTATAATTAAATTTAGTGAAATTTTTATGAAGTACAGGGTTGCATATTGCATGACTTGAAACATTGCTGGAAAAAAGAGGTTTGTATTTGTGTTCTGGATGCTTAGTTTTCAAATGTGTTGCTGATTTTGATGGCTCATACTATAGTTGGCTAGTATCTCAAAGGACATTATACACTTAATATACACTACTGTTAACAATAGTGGATGTAAACACATATTTCAAATAGTTTTGGTATTTCCGATTATTTTGGTACAACTTCTTGTCAGATGCCATTGGATTGTCTTTTTTTTTAACCTTACAATGTGGCTGATGAAGAGCTTTTACAGGAGTAGAAGTGTCAGCCCTGCCATTTCTTGTTTGCTTGTGCTCACAGTATTGTTATCTTCAGTCCACTGTTACTTTGCAGGAATCTTTTTAAACCACCTCTCCATTTTGTTAGGGTTAGTTTGGTTAAAACGAAGTCATATAATCCATAAATGCACTTAACCAGGCACGCTGCAGTATGCTGGGAAAGGGAGTGAAGGAGTGGTTGCACTACTGTTGACCCAACGCATTGTGGAGCACATAGTTCCCCTAGGACACCTCTCGTACCTTATGTGACACAGGACCCTTAGGCGTATGGACTGAGTGATATTGGCAGTACTAATCTATATATTACATGTTTATAAAGCTGAATTTGTGGGTTTGGGTGTTTGTGTTCCCCCCCCTGCCCCCCATGGGTTGTTGGGTGGTTGTGTTTTTTCTGGGGTGTTTGGTTGATTTTTTTTTTTTTAAGATTAAAAATAAATCTAAACAGAAGTGCCAGTATTTTCTTCACATACCCCCATGGGTTGTCTTGCGCACCTCCTGAGTATGTGCAACCCACCCCTCTTAGGAGACCGCTGCCTTCATGTGCCAGTAGTTTTGTCTTAACAATGAAGTGTGGTGAGGCTGGGAGAGGGGGGAGCTAATTCTCTTTCGTGAACACCTTAGGGCAAATACTGCAGCCAAAAGATTGGTTCCTTAGAGAATAGTAAAGCCTTCAGTTAAATCCTGGCATTCCTCACATCACTTAGAAGAAGCAAGGGTTGTCTTTCTCACAAGGGAGGCTAGCGTTCAGAGATAGTTAAAGTCTTGAGACAGGGTGACTCTTGAGTCCTGCTTATGTGATAATGAGAAGCAATGACTTATTGTTAAATTTTGTCAAGGTCAGCACTACATGTGAAACAAAAATAAAAAGCCAGGTACAGATAATGTTCCAGTGACTTTACATCTGCAGAGACAAAGTGCTAGAAAATACTGGTCTCGGGATGTTGAATTGATATGGTGTAGCAAAATGCTAGCATCTATGCTGAATAGAAGTTGAAACTGAAAAGTACTGCTACACTGTTTTTTCAGTATGACTTCATTTTCAGTACCCCATTTTGTCATTATGGACACTGCTTAAGAGACATGACTAGAAAATGCCACAGAAACATGTTACTTTTCAATTTTTTGTGAGGGGAAAGGTAGTTCTTTTTTCTCCTCCTTACATAACACTTCTTCTTTTGTTCAAGCAAGTCTTTGCGTATTTTGGTGGCTTTCGTGATCTTGATTTTTAGAAAAAGTTAGGTAGGTCTATGGTTTTTATTTTACTGCTGCTGCTTTCTTACAAGTATTATTTAAAAAACAATTAAGATGCTCCTTTATATCAGAAGTTGATTGGTACTCTGGCAAGTTGGTAGTCTGGTCTGATGCTGGTCTAAAACTGTTGCCATTGGAGATAATAAAACCAAGGAAAAACCAGTTAGTAACCAAGGTTATTCTTTCTTTGCCTTGTAGATACTTACCTTTAGAGATAATGAAGAAATAAGTCTTAGGCTGAAAATTTCTATTCAGTTTCTGTTTGAATAGGTAGCTAGTACTGTTAGGCAATAGAAGATTTTTTGTGGTGTTGATACAAAAAGTTTTTCTTTTAGTTGCTGGCATTTCCAGATAGTTTGGTTAGGGAATGAGTTTTCCGTTTTTTTTTTTTTTTTGGTTCTTCTGCCCCTCTCCTCCCCCCAGTTTAAGAAAAAATTTCTGTGAGAGCAGAGGCAGTGACTTTGATGGGAATGTCTGAGCTATGTTCCTTGTTCTTCAGCCTTCTCTTGATGACACCACTGTTAGAGTAAAATCACTTGGAATTAGCTATACCAAGTTTTTATTTAAAAAATAAAAATAAAAAATCAGTATCATAGTTTGAAGTAATGGTATATTAGTGTTACACGTTGTGAAAGATGATTTTTCATTAGGAATGCACCAAGCATTTTTTGTTTTAAGTACAGGAAAAGCAAGGACACAGCCTACAGCAAGCAGTGTGTGATATTTTGATCCTTGCCTAAACATGTTCTCTTTTGGACCTTTGACTGCAGTGACTTAACTGATAAAAAGAAAAATACCAATTTTCTCTTCAATTTTGAAAATATTTTTTATGCTGAAAAGTGAGAACCTGTAGGTCTTCCTGTATGGTATGTGTTTTGCCTCAGGTTCCCCATCACTGTTACTGTTAGTTCAAATCCTTTAAATTTCTCAGAGGAAGGTCCTTTGATTTATGGTACTTCTACCTGCAGGTTTGTTTTGTAGTCTTGCATTTAAGTAAAATGGTTGTATATTGACTTTAAGATTTTTTTACTCTTGTCAGATGTTACTGTTACATGGTATGTGGTTGGGTTGTGTTAGTCTGCTCTTGTCCAAATCAGGCCAATTTTATTGTGAGAAAAAGGGCTTATGAAACAGCACTTACTTTCCTGGTCCTGCTCATAAGCCTAATGGGAATTCATTCCCAGACTCCCAACTTTGTTGAGAACTAGTTGGCAAGATAAGGAGTCTATGTATTTTGTCTAAATACTGAATACTGTATGATCCACATCTGTTGACAGGTTGGTATTACTTTACGGAGACCTTAGATGATAGCTAGTTGATTCTTTGTAAAGATTTGGAATTAGCTGGGGTTTATTGCATCCAACTCTAGAGCAACTAGCATTTTTTTTTTCCCTCAGTCCCTTTCTTTGTGAGCATATCACTTAATTCCTGTGTTGAAGGGTATCAAATGGCTTAAAATTTGCCATCAACTGTGAATCTAACTGGTGTGATTTTTGCTTAATTTTCTAAGTAAACTGGAATTTTTTTCTTTCTTTCTTTTTTTAATAACCTTTGGTCTCTCCACCATTCTCTCCTGTAGCTAGTTTACATTTTTCTCATAATGTTGGCAAGTTGTTTGACCAACATGGCTTATTCCAGTGTCAGTTTCCCCATACTACCTTAGAAGAGGTACTTTGTTTAGATTGCCTCTGGCTTTATGTGCAATTGAACCTATGGTTAGCATTGTATTAGTGTGTATGAAATATTTTATTGCTGTATGGAAAGCCAACTTAATTACTATCCTTATGGCTCAGTGTTTTGCATCTTTTTTAGATTTGGTAATCCACATTATTATTGCACTCTCTGAGCAAGCTTTGTCCTGCGTGGAAGTGTTTGATTCCCTTCCCCTCCTCCAAGGTTTTGATAGTTTTTTTTCACTGAGACTTGTCTGGCTGGTATCTTTTTGTGTCTCAATGTTTCTCCATGCTGAATTTTCTTCTATTTCTCTTTATTTATACTTAGTGCTGACTTCCACAACCCCCCTGACATTTACTTACGGCACTTTGCTATGCTGAGAAGTGCTGTTGTGTTATAATGGTGTGATTTACCCAGCATTAATAGTAAGGTAACATTCATGTGCAAGAACATTATTACAATTGAAATCTCTTTGGGAAAATCGTCATGGATTGCCACTAATTTCTGATGAACAGTTTAGACTCCAGTCATATTTCTGTAGTGGGTGCCATGCTTTATTTAGCAAGTGAGGTTAGTGTTAGAGCACCATGCCTGAAGTAAGCCTTTGATGACAGAAATAGGAAATTTGGGAGCAGTCTTGTTGCTTCCCAGTTTTCCTCTCTGCAAGTGCAAAGAAACAGAGTGTTTCTCCTTATCTTCCCGTTCAGAACAAGGAAGCTTCACCATGATCAGTTTGACAGTTGCAGATGGCTGATTGAGGTGCAGTCTACAGAAGTCTGTTTATGAATAGCTTCATTTCTTTACTGGCACAGTTTTTTTGGTGTTAGCAAAAGCAGAAAGAGGTGCGATTTTGCTTTGTTCTCTGGTTTTAAAATGTTGTCAAGTATGTTCTAGGGCAGAGGATGGTCGATCTGCCTTCCCCACTGACTGTCAGCCAGATGAATTGTGCTGGCAGAGATTAGCTAGGTTTTGATACCAGCTTTTGGTTTTATCATTTTCAGTTCTGGCTTCATGTTTACACTGTTTTTTAAGTGCTTGCAGTCAATGTGTACACAATTTAAAATTTTTTTGCTCTGTGGTGGTGTGATTCCACTATTTTTTCTCATGATATCTTTGAAATATGGTAATATTAACCTAATGAGAAATCTTATTCCAGTTTTAACTAAGCTACTTTGTGAAGGTGTTGTAGAAAACCAAATGTTTCTAAGTTTTTGAATGGTAATGAAATTAATATCTAGCTTTAATTATTGTGCCTTTTAAGCGTGTTAGATCTGGTGTAAAATGAATATACAGGTGGAAAAATGTGGCAGCTCAACTATATATGCCGGGGAAAGCGCCTTGGTACATAGTCATACAATCAGTGAGAAATTCGGAGTTGTCTGCATTTTTTTTTTGAGAGATGTATGCTTCTAAATTTTTTTTTAAGTAGTACTGCTGATCTATAAAGATTGAAAACAATCCTTTATATTTTAGTTGGACAGGTCTTTGTAAAGTAAATGCAAGTGTTAAGAGGTTTCTGTGTGTATATGGGTGTTATGAGGTTTGATGGAGCTAAAAAAGCATTTTGGAGGGTGGAAAGTTTGTGTGGGTAAGCAACATTTCTACCACTTTTATGTCCCTTGCTTGACTCCTTCGTATTAATTTGGATGTTTTTAATTTATCTTGGTTTTTTTTGGGCTTCACAAAGAGTATCTAATTACACTCAGAATTCTTATTTCTTGTTTATTTTTAACTTTATTCATCTCAGTTTACTTAATCAGCTGAATCCATTTGTGTGTCACCCATTTGTCTGGTCTAGCTTAACAATTGATTTATAGGTGAAGCTAAGGCAATTTTTTTTTTCTTTTAATCCTGTTGCCTTGGCAATTGTGTAATATCCCACTAACTTGTCATTGCAGCCGATCAGATGACGATTCCGGGTCAGCATCAGGTTCTGGATCTGGTTCAAGCTCTGGAAGCAGTAGTGATGGAAGCAGCAGCCAGTCAGGCAGCAGTGACTCTGACTCCGGTTCAGAGTCAGGCACTCAGTCAGAATCAGACTCTGACACATCTAGAGAGAAGAAACAAATTCAAGCTAAACTGCCAAAAGTTGATGGATCTGAGGTAAAGAAAACATATAAATGAGCCCTTTGTGGGGGAAAAAAATACGAAAAAGTGCATTCTGTGCGGTTAGTTTCAAGAGGATTTTTTTTCATTTAAAAAAATAACAAGAAGTAATGAATATTTTTAGTCAGGTTTGGACTTGATTGGATTAGTGAATACTGGTGCTCAGCTGTCTTAAACATTGGGCTAAATTTTCTCATGGAACTGATGCTTTTAAATCGACGCTTTTAAAATTCTCATGTTTGTAAGTGGCATGTATCAGGAATAGTGTGGCCAGCAGGAGTAAGGAAGTGATTGTGCCCCTGTACTTGGCACTGGTGGGGCCGCACCTCGAATACTGTGTTCAGTTTTGGCCCCGTCTCTACAAGAAGGACATGGAGTTGCTGGAGCATGTCCAGAGAAGAGCAACGAGGCTGGTGAAGGGTCTGGAGAGCAAGTCTTATGAGGAGCGGCTGAGGGGGCTGGGGCTGTTTAGTCTGGAGAAGAGGAGGCTGAGGGGAGATCTTACTGTTCTCTACAGCTACCTGAAAGGAGGGTGTAGTGAAGCAGGCGTTGGTCTCTTGTCCCAGGTAACTAGCAGTAGGATGAGAGGCAATGGTCTCAAGTTGTGTCTGGGGAGGTTTAGATTAGATATTAGGAAAAATTTCTTTACTGAAAGAGCTGTGAAGTGCTGGAACAGGCTGGCCAGGGAAGTGGTGGAGTCATCATCCCTGGAGGTGTTCAAAAAACGTGTAGATGTGGCACTTTGTGACATGGTTTAGCAGGCATGGTGGTTTTGGGTTGATGGTTCGACTTAATGATCTTAGAGGTCTCTTCTAACCTTAATGATTCTATGATTTTATGAATCTAAGTATTTTGAGTGAAATGCTTACCTAAATTTCATCATGCAGAAGCATGTACTAATTTACTGGAACTTTGGATGGCAAAGGCACATTTAATCTTGTTATTTCTCAAATTCTATTTTTTACATTGTTTCTCTAATGCTTAGTTTCCTTGTATCAATAAATGAGTGTATAAAAATTTCAAGCTCACATACAGTTGCCTTTAAGTCAGCTAAATTCAAGAAAAAATGGTGTTTAGAAATCTCTTAAATCCAGTGGGCCAAAATTACCTGCACTGTCCTGTGTTATATGGACTTAATTGGGGTGGTAGACCATATTTATGAAAGGTAGTCATATACTAATTACAGCAAGAATTGAAGACTGTTAAGGATTCTCTGTTATATTTTTGTTCATGAACTTCAGTATTACTGTATGAAACAAAACCATATCAGCTAAGTGGTCTGAAAGGAAATTTCTGGGTCAGTTTAATAGTTTACTTTATAAATGTTTTATCTTAATAATACCTATGCAACTATTGTTAAATGTGCTGTAGAAGTTGTCCTGGCAATTATTATATAACATTCTGTTCTGCAGAAGTCTTACTACTTTAAAAAGACATCTGACATTATTAGTGCATGCAGTATTTTATAGTGAATTTTTTTATTTGATAAAATTAAGATCAGTCTTAGTAGTGATGCTACTCAAGAAAAGTAAATTTGTGGTAAACGGGAGACTTTCAGTATGTTTAACTGACTCTTGCATCTCCATTCCTGTTCAGTTTTGGAAGTCTAGTCCAAGTATACTTGCTGTGCAAAGATCAGCAGTGCTCAAGAAGCAACAGCAACAACAAAAAGCAGCCTCATCAGACAGTGGTTCAGAAGAGGTGAATAACATCATTTAGATTTTTAAAGTGTAAACATTCCTGTCTCATTGTCTCATATGTTAGAATAAAATTACGTAGAGCCAAGTTACATTCTCTAAGTATGTGTAGAAGTCTGATTTTAGGCTATAAAAGTAACATCCATATAACTGACATTTTTATAAGGAACTGTATCTACTATCTACTATAACTGACATTTTTATAAGGAACTCTATCTACTATCTCTAGCTACTTGTTTTCAAGTGACTTGTGCCAAAATTATAGCAGCCTCGGTTATGTGGTGTTTTTAGGCAGATACTCTGTGATGTATCATAACTTTCAAACCATGCCGTACTTATAGTGTATTTTTGGCTTCTGGAATTTTGTAAACACAATTAAAAATGCTATAAGATTTTTTTCCAGTTTGTTTGTGTGTAAAGGTAGCTGCTGTGGCTTCTGTCAGTTCCCCATGGAGTAGAAAGCTACATTGGTGCAAGTTTTGTAACAGTTTCTACAAAAGTGTTCTTGTATTTTGGGAATGACACCTGTATCCTAGGTGTTTTAAAACCTAAATCATAGGTTAAAGAAATGTTAACTTCATGCAGTAGGAACATCTTTTAAGGACACTAGTGACTATGAAATAGAATTTGTTTATTTATAAAGCAGACTTTTTGTTCTTCGTTAAAAAAACTGTGTAGTGTAGTCACACTCATTTGGTTGGACTTCTGGTTTTGTCTGGTTTAGCTTCTCATCATTAAAACTCAGACACACAACTTAGTCGGCTATCATTAAAACCCTAACTTGCAGCTGTTGTATCTATTCCGAGAGATATTTTTCGGGATAAATAAAACTTAATCTAAATCTAAACTTAATGCTGATGAGATTGGTTTTAGGAAAATCTAATTTTAAGACGGTTCTTGTTTTTTCTTTGATCATAGAGAAAGAAGAAATATGCTATTCTCAAAACTTTCTTGAACTTTCTTGAAATGTGAAAGATAGGGAAGGTGAGAAAGCTCCTAAGGGCAGGAGATTTTATTAGGATTTTGATAGAATCATCATCTTGATTAACCTGGGGCAGCTTAAACCATGACTGTTTTTATCTAGGTGCAGTGGTTATTTTTTAAGACCTTTTTTTTGTGATGTTCTCTAGAGCTGTGCTGGCACAATGTATTCATAGATGGATAACTACAAAAACAATAGCAGCCCTTATCTCATTCAGCGTTAACAGCTACACTACCGGGGATGAAGAGGGTAAAACATGAATAATAAGCCTCCAGTTTGAAAGTGGGAGCCGATTTATCTTTTTAGTGTTGAAAGTACTTAATTCTTTTCGTGATAATGAATTTTTATCTTTTTCCTTTACCTGCAGGACTCATCAAGTAGTGAAGATTCTGCAGATGACTCATCCAGTGAAACCAAGAAGAAAAAATATAAAGAGTAAGATATTTTCATGAGTAACATCACATAATTTTTTTATCAGTGACGTATGCTCATAAATCATGCTTCATTCCTCCACACTTGAAATGCTCAAGTTCCCTTTTTAATTCATCTAGATCTTACATTTCCAATTTTGATAAACATTTTGGAATATTTAAAAGAAACTCTCAAAGGAACACCTGTATCATATTAATTTCTGAGCAAAAGAGTCTTTGGTAGTGTTCAAAAACATTCATCAGTGATTTTACTTTAAAAATACTTTGCTGCAGTTTATTTTTGAGTGAAGGCTCTCTGTAAATACTCTTGTAGAAATGGAAAACTATGTAAGTAGGTTTTCTAACAACAAATTTAAGTTAGAATCCCTTAGTTAATGCCAAATTCTTTTTGCTGTATTTGTTTTTTTCCCTTGGACATAGTTGTTATAGTTCTGACAGTATTTATCTTTATTGAGTAACAAAAAATTTAAACTGAAAAGAAGCTCTTTTTCAATGATATATCAAAACGTTTGTGAAAAGAATTATAAGTTGTTATTGTGGCAGTGAGAGGCAGTGCCCTGTGTTTTTTATGAATGATGTGTAGAAATTGAACTGTTCTATCATTCCTCTTCTCCGAATTCATTAATCACTTTAGTGTTCAGGGTTGCCAGTATAATATCTTAAAGAAATGGTAGTTGAAAAAAAAAGAAAGGGAGGGGGCGGGAGGGTGGGGCAGGGCATGGCGCAAGTTAAAAAAGTGCTACCTATGCAAAATAGTATTTTCCTAGCAATAAGGTGTTACTAACAGGCTTTCATTAGTTAAGAATTTGATTGCATCTAATAGCATACTCCATTACGCGAATGATATTTAAGGTTAGGAACCTGTAACCAAATCACTTCATATATCCAGTGCTGGAGTTTTTGTCCTATGGCTTTTCTGAACAAATATGTCTGCTGTTGTTATCTGACATGCAGATCAGGGATTTCTTAATATATAACTTGGTACATGATCAAGCCTAAGAGGATGGTGCTTTATATTTGTTTTTTATATTTCCAAATAAATACAGGTGATGGATTTATTTTACTATATTTTTAATTTACTGTTTTCAGGAAAAGTATTTTAATAAGACATTCGGTGCTGTTGGCTGTGTGCCACCTGTACAACAGACACATAAATGTATTTGTCTTGGATGACTGGAACAATGAGAATGTAATTTTCTCCAGGACCCAATGTCCTGGAAGACGGGAAAGAGAGAAGAAGAGAGGGAGCAAAATACTGATTCCTAGGGTTCCTGACTGGATATTTAAGGAAGCGATTTCTTGGTAATAGTACATCTTTGATGAACGTTACTACTGCTCTAACACCTTGGTCAAGTAGACCTAACCCTGATGTTAGTATAAAGATTTAGCAACATTTCAATAATGTATACTAGACTTTTTTTTCCCCCCTTCTTTTTCATGAAGCTGTTAAATTTGTCTGTATAAAGTCAGAGTTCGAAGCAGGATATTTATTGTTCATCAATGGGTACATCTTTCCTGTTGCAAAGCAGATGATCTCAGGAACAAGGAGATCCTGCTGTGCAGTCACACGTGTCTCACTTGTAGTATCTTGCTTGGTTGTGAATTACTGATTTGGGAGTTTAGTGGGAGCTTTAAGGAGCCAGTACCACTCACCAGTTGCTGCAATTAAAGTTTTTCAGGGTGTTTCCCAAATCTGCCTCTAGTTTTTGACTGCTATTTCAAAGCTCCTGATTCTTCACATGGGCCGCAGGGATCATAGGCATTAGCAAATACGGGACTCGACAGAAATACAACATGACAGGGCTTTATGATTTGAGCATGTGTAAGTTCTGCTAAATATATATCTTTCCGGTTAGACTTGCTTTGGTTTCTTAATGTCATTTTAACTCATTTCTTCATGCTGAAATTTATGTACAAATCCAGACTTTTGGTTTATTTTGGATTCTAAATCTACCTCTTGATAACAGAAAACTTAGTCCAACTCCCTTTGAAGCCATTGAGCATTTTTTCATACCTGTGTTTCATTAATGACAATTTTCTGTCTCATCAGCTGAAATAACTGTTGAAAGATTTTTATTTCTGTGAAGAATGTTGAAATTACAGCAGATATCCTGTGGATGTATACTGGATTTAAAAAAAAAAAAACACAACCAAAAACCAAAAAATACCCAATGTAAGTTACTCTTTTTTGTCTTTCAAATTTGTAGTGAAGACTGGCAAATGTCGGGATCAGGATCTGTATCGGGAACTGCTTCCGATTCTGAATCAGAGGAAGATCAGGAGAAAAGCAGTTGTGAAGAGAGTGAATCTGACTATGAGCCAAAAAACAAGGTCAGAAGCCGGAAACCGCCAAGCAGGTAGGAAGTGATGCATTTGGATACTCTAGTACTATTTCTAATAAGCAACTGAGTTTTTACTGCTACTATACATGTGAATGAAAACATCAATGCTTACGGGAAAAAAAAAGTTTTTGTAAAGCTACATAAGATGTCATACATAAGATGTGCTTTCTAGTGAATACCTTTTCCTGCCTGCTGTAACTGCAAGTGGAGTTAACTGAGCATTCATGAAATATGTGTATTCAGAAGGTAAAACAGAAGATTGTAGTTGTCCCTGTTAAAACATTATTGTTGTGTCATACCTTATTGTCTTTAAGAATTAAGCCAAAAAGTGGGAAAAAGAGTGCAGGACTGAAAAAGAGGCAGCTTGATTCATCAGAGGATGAGGAGGATGAAGAGGATGATGATGATGATTATGATAAGAGAGGAGCTCGTCGCCAGGCAACAGTCAACATTAGTTACAAAGAAGCTGAAGAAACCAAGACAGATTCTGATGATTTGCTAGAAGTTTGTGGAGAAGATGTCCCACAAACTGAAGAAGATGAATTTGAAACTATAGAGAAGTTCATGGATAGCAGAGTTGGCCGAAAAGGAGGTATTTTTTTTTTTTTTGGTGAATGTTTTTAAGATCCTGGAGTGCATTGTGGTGCAACTTCAGCAAATGTTCTCAGCTGTAGGTCACTTGTGAGGTTTATAAACAGCAATAATTGCAAAGTTACCAAAAAGTCATCTTGTTTTGTCTTTCATATTCATAAGGATGTTCCTTCATAAAGTCCCTACCAAGTATTGCAAAGTAAAATGTAGAAGAATTGCATACCTAAGTAGAAAATAAAAATTAAGCGGAAGATAGTTCCATATCACATAAATGAATACCATATTGTTACGCCACTGTTTGTACAGTTTAGTGATACTTCATCAATATAAATTATGTACCATGGAGTCAAGAAAGTAGACTAGATAGCAGAGCTGGCTAGTAACCTGAATCCTGAAAGATGGTCTTGGCAAGGCTGAACCACTAAGGTTATGATTTCAGTTATTGCTGTACAAATTGTCTCAGTACAGTGCAATGTGTGGATCAGCTACACAATGCATCTAAAACTTCAGTGGTGCAATTGCATGTGAACTCTTAGAAGTATTTTGTGAATAGTGGTACGCATGTCATATTTCCATCAATAATGTAATGCAGTATCTAGCGGTTCTGCTTATGTGTTTGAGTCTGCAAATTATCATTCTAATTATTAAAACAAACACAAAAAAAAACCCCAAACCCTGGGCCCCTTGCACTTCAGAGCTACCTTTCTCCATTAGTTATACCCAATCTCGAAAGTTTCTGACCCATCTCAGAACCTACAGTCTTCTTCCTCTCAACTTTCTTCTTCCATGCTGTCCCAAATTCTAGCATGTCCTGCTCCAATGCAAAGTATTAACTGCTGTGGTCAAAGCCTTTAGAACTAAGCTTCTTATATTCTTCCTGCCCAGATGATGTTGCTGCTTGTGCTGTCTTTTGCTGTTGCCACTCTCTGTTGCTTTATCTGGCCCCTGCAGCTTGCTGGGCTCATTTCCTTACCTGGCTGTCCTCACAGAAATGAGCCTGTTTCCTGCTGCTAGTATGCTTCAGCTGTGGTACAGACTGTACTTAATTAAAAATTTTCCCAGGTAAGATAACAAAGGCAGAAAAAGTAGTAAAACATGTTTAGGAAGAAACAGATATATAATATATAATAGTAGGTTATTGATGTCTCAAGGCTGACTGAGCTTGATGTCAGATGTCTTGCTTATACTGGGAGATGAGAGTAATATAACAGAGAAGATGACAAGCAGCGTTAGTGGAGCGTTCCCTGGTGATGACTTTAAACACTAGGAACGCAAACAATATTCTCATGAGAAAAGACAAGATACTTTATGTTAGGTGTAGAACTTTTGGTTGCTTTTTTGATTCTCTTTTGACTACTTGTGCATGCGTTAACATATCTGCGTCATAATTGTTCAGATAAGAGTAATGACATGAGAACTGTAGATACTAGTCAAGTATATGCTCATCTAAAAGTATCACTAGTTGCTTTCTGCAGTGCATTTCTTACTGGTTAACTTATGACAATGCACTCTTAATTAAGGCTTACGATGTGGTTTCTTTCTCAGCCACGGGTGCTGCAACCACCATCTATGCAGTTGAGGCAGATGGTGACCCAAATGCTGGGTTTGAAAAGTCAAAGGAGCCAGGAGAAATACAGTATCTTATTAAATGGAAAGGTTGGTCACACATCCATAACACTTGGGAAACTGAGGAAACACTGAAGCAACAAAATGTTAAAGGAATGAAGAAACTGGACAACTATAAGAAAAAGGATCAGGAAACAAAACGATGGTGAATATTTTTGTGTAGACTTCCATGATACTTTTTTTTTAACAGTGTAGGTGTTCTGTTGTGTTTCTGAGACGTGTTACCTCTTTTTGAGGGCATGATTTCAAGTGTCTATGCAACAGGAAGACAAAAACTTCAGAAGTTGAAGCATCCTTAACGTGTTCCTGTAAGATAATCTTCTGACCCTGATTTTAGTGTGTGTGTGTGTGTGTGTGTTATATGTGGAGTTTTAACAAGATGGGTAGCATTTGAAAATAAATAATACCTTTTACTAATTTTGTCGTTGCACTTTGATCAGACTTGTTGAGGAATCAGTGCAGAGATTAATGTTTTCTTGGTGCATTAGTGATTTCAGATTACTTTGAAGAATTTTGTTTCAAGCCTGAGGTTCAAGCCTGAGAACAAAAACCTGAAGAAATCCATACATTTTAAAGTCACATTTTAAAGTCACATTATAAAGTCACATGGGCACAAACTGAGGCACAGGAAGTTCCGTCTGAACATGAGGAAGAACTTCTTCCCTCTGAGGGTGACGGAGCACTGGAACAGGCTGCCCAGGGAGGTTGTGGAGTCTCCTTCTCTGGAGATATTC
>Ga0065711_1032938_pt1 | contig 26396 bp, 7 predicted proteins | sample Hoacrofraction12_FD_59098 | JGI IMG/M metagenome (GOLD analysis project Ga0065711, IMG submission 59098) | Hoatzin crop microbial communities from Cojedes, Venezuela - Epithelial fraction 12 v2 (version 2) | ecosystem: Host-associated > Birds > Digestive system > Esophagus > Crop | place... | reverse complement strand
CTTTGTTGCCTCTCTCTCCGATTCTTACCCATAAGCTTTCGACCTGCTCGTGGCTGTTCTTCAGGGACGGCTCTTCACTCTGTAGTGTTTTCTTGATGTAAAGGGCAACGCCCCCGCCCCTCCTTCCTCGCCTGTCCCTTCTGAACAGCCTGTAGCCATCAAGAGCTACATTCCAGTCTTGGGATTCATCCCACCAAGTTTCCGCGATGGCAATCAGGTCGTAGCTTTCCAGCAGGATGATTGCTTCCAACTCCTCCTGTTTGTTTCCCATGCTGCGTGCGTTTGTATAGAGGCATTTCATCTGAGCTGTCGGCCTTGTTACCTTCATAGCAGAGCACCCCTTTTTTCCCTTGAGGTGCTTCATGGGTATTTTCTTGTTGGCACCTGATACCTCAGGTGCCTCCAGCTCCCCTCGGCAAGACTGAGTAAGTTTTTCCGTGAGTAAGTTTTTCTGCTAACTCTATGCATTGGCAACCTTTGCAAGGTTCTCCATTTATTGTTTCCACACAGCCTCCTCCTTTCTGTTTATTTATAATATACAAAGAAGTGTAAGAATGAAACCTAATATATATGACATAAAGTGTCTATATTCTGGAGTGTTATTGGAGTGATCATGCATGGTTGCTCCTATTCTGACCATGAGGAACACAACAGCTTTTTTTTCTGTCCGTTAGCATTATTGCATGTGCCTCTCAGGCCATTCATTCTCAGCCTTCTGATGCTCCTCTACTTTGGTTGCCCTGTATAATGCTTATTGAGGTAAGGAACCACAAAATTGTTCTTAAATGCTATGTCTATGTCCACTGCCACACAGCAATCAGCTCTAGGGAGGAACTACTGCTCCTTCATTCTCCACCCTTCTCTTCTACAGCAGACCTGAGGCTGTGGCCTTGGTTTTCACAAGCTCAGGAGGATCAGGCCAGCACTGTACTTGACAGTGGGAGCGCCAGCCCAAAGCCACAGGACCTGCAACAGTTACTATGCCAAATCAGCACCTCCGCAGTTCTTCACCACCATGGTGATGCGTGCAATTGTCATCCAGATGATGAAACAAAACTGATCCTTTTGGCCTTTGCAGATCCCTGAAAATCCCAACGGTTTTGATGAGATACTTCCAGTGTCATGGAGGCCACAGTAAGTGATATGTGCCCAGCCTGTGCAACCATATTGTCATGAAGATGATGGCTTTGCATTGATAAACCAGAAATGCTGAGTGCTACATGGCCTAAAAAGTTCAGGAATCTCTTTCCCAGAACCAGTCCAACCTGGATAATTATATTCTAGGAACTTCAATGCCCAACAAATTTTAAATGGTTATTTAGGGTTTTTTTTCCTGTTCATCCTCTAAGCCTCCATCTCCTTGATACTTCCTATTAAATAAAAGGTCTCATATTTATGTAAGACACAAACTCAGGCATTGTACACACATGCTACTATGTGTGTATACCTTTTTGATGTGTATTGAGGTGAAAAGCAGTATATTAATGTGAGATTACTATCTTTTCTGCAATAAGAAATGAAAGGGAAAAAAGATCAAAAGGTAGTGATTTCATATAAAAACACAATGAGTGGTCTCTGTCGTCATGTTTTGTCTACCAAGTTATTTATAACCTGTAATTATTACTGCCCTTTCCACGGCATAACTAACTTGCACATTGTAGATTATTAGAGTGATTATTCAGTATTGGTCAAACCTTAAGGTCCTAATTAATTCCTAGTACAAGTGAAATGATTAAAGTCAGTCACAGCTTTATCTACAAATGGAGGAAACCCAGACTATTTTCTCAGCACCTGGCCTACTGCTTTATTTCACAATTCTATTGTCATCGTTATCTTCACTGCTTTATCCAATACACAGCATTTCCACTGGCTTTGCATGAGAATGAGACCAACAGAGATGTGTCATCCCTTGGAGTAGTTCTGCCGGGACCAGCTAAGAGATAACACAGACCAACACTGCTTTTTGGTACCACACACTGCTCATTTTTCCAACGGACCTAATTATGAAGTATTGCTTAAATTCCTGCTTGTTTATGTCACATTGATTTCCAGAGAAGGTTGCCTAAGTAAGGGTGAAAAATGAGAACTGACTTCAGGTTCTGATCCAGCTTTCAGCAACCACCAATATTTCAGGAGTAAACTGAAAGATACAATCAATGGCAAAATGCACTGAAGTGAGACTACACAATTTCCCATGCTTTAAATTCCATATCTCAGTAATACTAGACAATTTTATCCCTACATTAAATATCAAGTTTCAGTTTGCATTGCAAAGTTATTGAAAACGATGATGGGAAGCAAAGCATGAAAAAATGGAAAGCAGTTACTGGGCACTGCTTTGTTTCTAAGAATCTAACAACAGGGCATGTAATACCTACATTTCTGAATTGAAAGTTGAGAGAGATAAAGGGAGTTTGAGATGAACCAAAATATCAGATCCAAACTCTGAAATTAAATTAGACATTTTCATTCCATATCCTTACTTGACTTTTATTTACAGAGTGTGCTGTTCCAGAATTCGTGATTCCAGTGTCATAATATATAAGGAGAGATGGATATGAAACCAGATTCATCTCAGCCCAACTCACAGTGCATGGCTGGTATAAAATTTCATTTAATTTTCTTCTCTATTTTAAATATCTAAACAGAGTAAGTCCCACATGCATTATAAGTAAAATAAGAGTGATAAACAAGTAAATAAAATATTGGAATTTTGTTACACAGAAATACTTTGAAAAATAAATTTTCCATCTGCAGACTAGCAGAATAAAAGAAAGGAATTCATTTTTACTTCTGTTTCAGTAGATGCCAAGTGTTCCATGTATTGTGTATAAGCTGCCAACTTTCCCTGAGTCTACATACGCAGTGAAATCTGATCACCTTAAAGCTCAAAAATATATCACAGGACAGACATAATAACTGTAAACCAGGACAGATGTCCTGATGGAGTGATGCCAAATTATACTTCTTGCATCTCATGGTCATGCAGACACTAATAAAAAATGCAATGACCTCCACTACTTTACCCAGTAGTAAATTGTAAGATCTGAGCAGTCAGCAGTTAATTCTGAGCAATGGGAAGTGCTGGTTTTAGAGAATGATTATGTATCATTCATTTCTCATTCCTTGCGGTACCATTGTACAGACATCACTGGCATTTCACTGAAGATACAAGTTCATTCTGGATCTCCCCTAAGTATCAGTTTAAGTTATGGAGGAAGGAGAAGAATCTGTGCTGAACAATTGTAACCCACTAATACTATGGATTGAAAATGTGACTCTAATCATATTGGTTTCATATTTTGATTAGAGGAGATTGACAGAGAAGCAGAAAAAAATCTTAGTGTATTGTGATCAGAAAGGAAAGAACGTGATTGATAATGTGATAAGAAGCAGTAGTAACATGGGAAGGATTAGTTACTCTGGAGTGCTGAAGTAATGAGTATCATCCCATATTGAACCACTTGAATGTCTATGCCATTTTGCATATTGCATATGCCACATACATTACAGAAAATATTTTTACATGTTCATTGCGTTGTTTAGAAACCTTTGTGGGGAGTAAAACATTTCTACCTACATGCAGCAGTATCTGCAAGGACTTTGTTCAGGTCTTGTTCTGCAATAAACGACAGTATTTTCTCATTCTTAAAAGTACTGTATAATTAAAACCTATTGCCTCTGCAAAGGAAGGCCTGTTAATGAATGCTTTTCTACAGCTGGTCAGGAAACCAGAATGCATGAAAAATTATGAGATTTCAGTCTTTGGCTGCTCTCATTATGAAGAATTGCTAATATTTTCTCAGGGAAAATGAGAGACATGCTGAACACAGATTATTTAAGTCAAGGCAAATAACACCTTACTTGTATGTGAGAGGCACAGTTCCACTGTCCTGCCCTTCTTGAATTGAAGAGCAACTTGAATCTCCCGTATTCTAAACAAGAGACAAAGCTGACGATCCATCACAAGGATTCATTACTCTGATGACAAGAGCAGTGGAGGTCTTATGCAAAGCACAGTAACTGAATCTGGAGAGTCTGAGAGACTCCCATCCTGCAAAAGCCAACCATGTCAGTGTAAGGCACTCACAGGATGTGTCAGTGCTTGCTTGAGTCCTTGCTCCATATTCAACATACTGATGGTTTAACCAGACCTGTTCTTAGCAGCTATCAGCTGCTGTTGGATCTTTCTTCTCCTCACATGCCCCTGTTGCAGAAGCCCATATCAAAATCATCAAAACTGGCACATTTCAGTTTTACTGTTTCTTTCTCAAAAAGTCAGACTTTTTAAAAAAGAACCCCCTTCCCCCCCAAAATAAAAACTTGTTGACTAACTTCAGTGATGTATACATTATAGGGAGGTGAGGTATTCTTTCGGCCTCCCTTTTTAGCCTGGTAAGGTTGATGATAGATACCTAGTTATTAAACAGCTGTGACATTTTTAAGAAGAGGAAAATCATGACCTGCCACTTTGGAGTCCACTTCATCTTCAGCTTTACCCAAATGTGCTTTTTCTCTAGCAGGAAGAACAGATAGTTTAAAATTTGCAGACATACTTGTGCCAAAATGATCTTTTTCTTAACAAGCAGTTTGCAATAGTAGCACAAATGTGACGGAGATGCATTAAGGAGGGTCTGGCACCCTAAGGCCAGCAGCAAATCTATTTCTCACCTAGTGCTAAAATTTGCTGTGCAGACTGGACAGATAATCCTTGCAAACTTTCAAAGCTACTGGTGTACCATTAGCAAACACCACCCTCATTTTCAGAGGCTGATTACATATCTCTAATAGGTATCAGAGGGTTCCTGTTTGTCAGAAACATAAATTTTAAAAAACATGAACAACAGTGTAACAGAAGTTAGAAAGGGAAGAGATCTATGGGCTTCTGCAATACATTCTCCTACTGAAGACTCATTTCTTTATTCTAATTTATCTGAAATGTTCAGGTGTGTTCTAATTTTAGCATTTTGAGAAACAACTTTTTAAGAATATTTGAAGAAATTGGCTTGCTTTTACGACAGTGAGCTATATGGAAAGTGTTTTTCCTTAGAGAGCAAGGAGCCTAAAACATCACCAATCTGTTCCTGTGTTTGGAAATCATTTACCTACCACCTGGGAACATTGCAAACTGACATATGGTACTGTTATTGTCTGCCTCCTGGCAGCTAGTGGCAGGTACCTACATGAGAGGAAAGTTTAGCCTAGTTAGCACTAAAGAACTACTGTAAAGAAGAGAACCATATTTTTTTCCAAGTGGAAATTGCACTCTTAAATAATTTTTAAAATACTGAAGCAATAATTAGAGACCAGGAGGGATCGAACTTGCCACACTAGTATTTTTAAAGCTAGGGACTTAAATAAGAAACAAAAGAGAGGAACAATTTAGCACAATAAATAATTCAGCAGTGGAACTCATGGTCACAGGAGAGCACATTTATGAAGAGATTCAAAAAAATGACCAGATAAATTCGTGTAAGAAAAATCCTTAAATGGCTATCAAGTATTATTATGGATGCAAACTCCAACCCAAGAGATGCCCCTAATGTGTTAAACTGACAGAATGTGGGAGGATGTACTGATGGAAGTGTCACTATATACTTGTCATTTTTTAATACACTCTCGAAAGCATCCACTATTATACATTGCCAAAGATACTGGGGAAGGTCACCATCTTGTCTGACCTGCTGTAGCTGTTGTATGTAAGAAACGTTATTTAGAAAATCACCAGTCATCATGTAGGCTGAAAGTCTAGAGGAACACCAAGCAATGTACCTTTGTATTTATGTATTTAGTCACGTACTTTTATTTATGTGCCTGAGCACAGGTGTAAAGGTCAGAGCATTGGCATTCACTTTCAAAACTTTTAGCTAAAGGACTTTTTAACTATGATACATCAACCAGTTGTGTAAAAAATTGATATATGGCAGCATATATGTGATAGTTATGACAAAATTTTATACAGGCTCCAAATGTTATTTCAAGACCTTTTAACATCCTGCAGTCTGCCTTTGATGTTAATCAGTCTACATCTGCTCTGGCTGCAATAAAGAAAACTTGAAAGGAGAAGGAGGTTTCCAATCTACAGCAGAATATATTTGCTAAGCAGTAAATATAAGCAAGAGTTCAGCTAATATCCTCTGCATTATCATCTGCAAATCTACGACAGTTCACACATAACCTGGTTTTTGTTATTAAACTAGTTAGGTGACTTGCATACACCTGGAGAAGGAATGACGCTGACAGCCTAGGCTTGAAGTCCAAGTGTATACCAAAGGTTGCAGTTGGTAACCTTGCAGCCAGCCTAAAATTGTGCAGATGGATTAAGAATTTACTAACATTTCAAATGCAAATGGTGTTTATTAATCCTGAAAGACTGGACAAAAGATTAATCTGGTGATTACGTTCCTAGAACTTATGTGACTTTGTTGGTTAACAGCCCCAAGCCGTGGGGCAAAAAGCTACTAGAATGGAGTCGAGGAAACCTTTCTGATGGGAAAGCAGCTGAACCTCATCTTCTCTTCTGTATGGCATCCCTAGTTGTCTTCAGAGATCAGAAGCCTACAAAGGATGCAGAAAAAGCTCAGTCCTAAGCAATCTGCATTAATTTTTTTTACCTGTCCTTGGGCTCTCAGATCTTCAAAGGACTAATGAAATCACCATTATTTATATTCTAGGGAAATTTTATATGCAGTTGGCCTAAACAAACCTCTTAGCAGTTATTTTTCATTGCTCCTTCACAGCAGCAGTAAGACGGAGGCAGAAGTGATAACTCGCTCCATGATATGTAACCCCTCATCGTGGTTAAACACTAGATAGTAGCATAATATATCTCAGCCACATAACCCTTACTTTCACCACTCCCCACAACAGCCCTAACTCAGCTGTCAGCTCCACATGCTCTTGTGCCTGGTGGAGACAGCAATTGGCTTCTGAAAATCATACAGCAGCAGAATATGGCACTGTGCTGTGTTTAAGCCGATGCAGGTCCACAGCAAGAGTGTTGAAGCCTCTATCAATGGTCTCTGCAGCCCAGGTATGCCCTGCTCTGATTAGTGCTTCTCACAAAGATGCCTCTGTTTTGAATAGTGATGACAAACCATCTCTGCTGCCAGTGGATTCGGACTGGAAGCCTTTCCGAGAGAAAAAGCGTAGAAAAGCAGGGTTACAGGGCCAGGATCGTCATTGGTTTTGATCCAATTATCTCCAGTAATGTCAGTGGATCGATGTCCATTGGCACTACCAGAAGATATGGCCTACTATGGTGAAGAAGATACCAACTTATTTTCTCGAAGGAACATAGTGCTGCACATAAGGAATTCATAGTTCCCAAAGACCCAATTCTCTTCTGCTTGATCTCGGTGTCCCTCAGTGCAGATATAGCCTTAGCCTGCCCTTTCATGACCATACAACACTGAGTTGGACTGGGATTTAGACTGAGAGCTGACAACGTTACCAGGCTCCGTGAGGAAAGAGATAGGAGTCAATCAGCTAATGAATTCTTGCATAATGGGACTAGTGCATAGGGGAAAGTATGCAATGGAGTAGAAAAATATCTTCCTGATAATAATATACTCTTACATGCAACATCTTGTAAAATAACTAAATGACTCCAGGCTACACTCCTGAGTGTAGCTTCCCTGAGGAAAGCAAAAAGGGAAAACCCTGAGTTAAAAAGCTACAGGATCAAAACTAAGCATGGTGTGTGTGTGTGTGTGTAGAAAGCCAGCATTACTTCTGAAAAATAAAATTGGAGGCACAGTTGGGAGTGTGCTGCATCACTGACACGTAGAAAACTGGACTTTCTGTTTGAATTTACATCAGCATCCCCACAAAACACTTTGAGATATGCAAGAAGCTGTTTTCCTCAACGTTTAACATGTGTTTCCAGTCCTTTTGCATGGCTTTTTAAGCTTGATTTTCTATTCAGACAATGATCCATAACACATAAGTGAGAAGACTTCAGGGTAGTAGCAAATGGAAAGGCTAGCTTATTTTTGTAGGGTTAATAGCCTCCAACACATTCAAGAAGTCATATTTCTGGATTGTGAATATGGACCATTTCATACAGAGTGGATGCAGAGTGATGGCACCAAGGGAAGCAGCCTGGAGCACAGTTAAGGGAAGTTGTGCTTATTTCTTTGCAAAAGGATTAATCTTCCTATCATCATTCAGGAAACAACACTTTAAAAGTAACACTAGGGGAAGGGGGGAACAAAAAACATCATGAAGGAGTGGGGAGAGAATGTCTTTTCTTGTTAAATAAGAACTTCTTAAAATTTGCCAATGGCAGACAACCACTTTATTGTCACATTTTATTTTCTCGTTTATATCAAAGCACCAGATTTGCAATGGCAACCGCACAAGCAGCATATTTTATTGTGGCCTAATGTTTAAATGTTGGCAGTGGAGAAGCAGGTGCTGCCACTGCACACAGTGAACAACAAATCCATCAACTATCTTTTACTTTACTAGATTCTTAGTGGAGGGCTTATAGCTGTCAGCAGGTCTCACACCAGGAAAATGTCACTGATTTCAAGGAAATTATTCCTTTACATTACAGTAATTGAAAGGAGGCTTAGGGCCTATAGTTTCCTTCTTCCATCTTGATAGTATACCCAAGTTTTACTTTGGTCTCTTGCAAAACAATGGAGAGCAAATGCATTAACATGTAAGACCAAGAGAGGGACGTAATCAAAGGGGCTTCAGGAAATAAAACCACTTTTATGCCTTTAGAATCTGATGTGTTAAATTGGGAGAGCAGTAAGATTTATTTCTCTGTGTCATATGATCCAAAACCAGCATATCTCTCTCTGAATTTGCAATTTAATGCTAAGAAAGATTATTTACTTTCCACCCAGCCTCATAAATAATGGACAAAGTCTAATTTCCAGTTCAGATTGCTGATGTTAAGATTAACAACAGTTTACTTGCTTTGGTATGTGGATGGGGAAAAGCCAAAGGACTGTCTGTAAACAGAGATGGTGTAATCTTCTCCTTCTTGCTGTTGTTGCTGCAACAATAACTTTGGATGAAGCCCTGACACCTGCCGTTTTTTAGTTATTTAATGGCTGAACATGTTTAATTGGACACAAGATCAGATTTGACCTCAACTGTTATGGAGAAGCAGGGAAGCAGGAATACTGGCACATGTACATCTGCTACAGAAATCCATTGCACACAGTTGCTTTGTGGCCTGGGGTGTGCACAGCTGATACTTATTTCTGACTCCAAAAAACACAAGTGGTTCAAAGGGGTTGCATGAAATGAACTGGTAGTCATGTCAGAGCACCTTTGCTTCTCCTCCCCTAGCAAGGCATCCATTGCCAGGGGAAAAAAAATGCCTGACTTCTTATTTCCTGCAGGAGGGGGAGGTTTCCTTAAACTCTCCTGTTCCGCCTGACACCAGAAAAGCACAGCTTAGGACCTTTGGTACCAGCCTGTGACACAAGTGCAGGTTTCCATTTGATTTGTGCTGATTTACATAAGGAGGAAAAGGAGAATAGAGTCAAAGTTGCTGGAGACTTTTCAAATATCTAATTACCAAAAAACTCAGTCTTGATACGAGGAAGATATTAAATTTCATCTAATTTACACCATTTTAAACAGAAAATCAGAGAAACAATGAAGAGTAGAATGCCATCTGCTTTGTCGACAAGACTGAAGGAAAGATCATCATATTTGACTACATTTTATGACAACCTGATTGACAGCCAATATCAAATACTAAAAAAACCCAATTAAAATTAATCCTTCTCCCCCTCTCCAAATTAGAAAGCAAGTCAGAACTCTGATTTACATTTCTTTCACAAATAAAAATATACATATATTACTTTCTGCAGGTTTGTTTACATGTATGTATAATATAACATTATAGATTTGCAGAACCAGAACCTAATACTCAGTGTTAATTGAAACCAAGTCACTTTACCTATTGTAAATGTTCGAAATTGGATATATGCATATATGTTCCTACATATGTCCCTATGGAACACTTCCATCTTCAAGGTTGGAAAAGATATTTCCAAGATATCTTATCAGAAGATTAGAAGTCTCTTCAGCTGGGGCTGAGTGGAACTTCAAATGCCCCAAACCTTGACATGAGATGTATAAAAAACCTTAGCTTGCTCTAACAAAAGAGCAAATTAAAAAAAAAAATAAAATAAAAAAGCAAGGAGGCAGGTGTATATGACCAATACATGTTTTCTGCAGATGTGATCGAAAGTTTTTCGAAATTATTGCCTCGCTTACTTATATTAATTACTTAAAGAGGATATTCTGGATCACTACTTTGTATGTTGCAGGTATTTCTAAATAATTATGTTTATTTTCCTACTTAAAAAGAGAACGATTTTTTTTTTTGCACTAAAAATAAGTTCTTCTTTACTTTGCTGGAGAGCTTCTCCTTCATCATTATGAAGCTAAAGTGAACTCATAACTCTCAGCAGCAGCAAAATTGGTTCAGTGCTCAGTAGACCTGACATGCCTATTTATTTGGAAATGGTAACAAATTAAATAACATAGCAAGGAAGGCTAAGTTACTAGAGGTTTGGTCATTCAACCTTTGTATATAAGAACCATTCTGAAGTTAACAACAACTGCACAAACGTAACTAACGAAATACCTTCTGCAGGGAATGGAGAAAACCCACCTATGCACTTTTGTCACATGCATTAGCTCAATAAACAGATTATCTGAGGAGTCCTTATCATCTTTGTGTTCTCATTCTACCCTCCTCCCATCCATACAAATTTCATTACTCCTAAATTTAGGCATGGACCTGGACCTTCTCATAACAGTCCTTGCTCTATGCTATAATCAAAATGCTTTAAAAATAGAGACCTCTTCCTGACAGGGCCATATGTTTGCTGCTCTTTAGCACTGCTGGGTTCTACAACCATGAAACAGCAATACTACAAAGTGAAAGAAAGGACCATCAAAATGATAACATGTTATTAAGTGGGCACTGATCTGGACCTTCCAGACAGGTATGTGTCACCTATCTAAGTATCAGAGTATAAAACAGACCCAGAAGCTCACGCTATTACTGAAGGAGCTGGTCACATCACAAAAAACATTTCACAAGAAGCATCATAATTGCAACAAAATTAGACAAGTGTTCTCCAGGGGAACAGCTAACGTCTGCAATAATGGAAAGATAAAATGGAGGTGGGTCTTTTAGTGAAGTGACCTACACCAATATAGGGACATAAGTCTAAGAAAACCTCACCATTTTCATTTGTCTGCTAGAGCTCTTGCTTAAATCATCCATCCCTTCTGGACTTTCAAAAGAGGCAGCAAAACGCTGAGGTGTTTTGCAGTAGCTGCCTTTAGGTTTCTTTAAGCTTACCTGACCGTATTCCTTCATTTACAAGTATTTTTAAGGTCAGAATTAAGTTTATGTTGTTGATCTTCTGCCTATAGCCATATGTTCTCTTATTACAAACCTGTCCAGTGGTATTTGAACTGGCTTCTTATATTCCTTTCTCCAACCTAAAATCCTATTATAATGTTATTATGGCTTGTTATGGCCATAGAGAGGCCAGAAACTTGTGTTTCAGAAGCTACTGAGTCCAGAAACCTCGATGTCATTGCAGTCAATTGTAAATCACAGGTAGAATGGGATCTGTCCTCATTTAAAGTTAAGCAGCTTCTCTAGTTCTCTCATAAAAATGTTTTTTCCTTGATAGCTCCCAGTCATATAGTCTCACCATAATTTAGAACTGCTGTGTCTAAGATGTCTACTAGGCAGGTGAGGAAGTACATAAGGACAGTGGATTGCTGTTACTTGATACAAACTACATGCTTTTTTATGTCCTCTGAAAGCACTACATTTAGCATAACAGAGTGGATGGACCCAGAAGGTCTCTTCTCGAAGCAACCTTTTGCCTATTTGAAAACTGATAGTACATTGCCTCTGATTACTCTTCTCTAGGCTATTTTTCACATCCTCCTTCTGTAGACTTCAAGGGTTTTTTCTGCTGGGTGTATGTGCTTGGCGGGGGGGGAGCCTTTTCTTCCATTACTTATGTAGTATTATTGCAAACCTATCATATTTCAAATTTGTATACATGATGTAAAAATACATGAGTTGTAATGTACATTATAATATGGAAATTCTCTGTGCCGTGATGCTACTACTCAACAAAAGGACAGTGATAGTTTGCTTGTTTATTGAGGAAAAAGTTGAATCCAACACAAAATGCATTTATTAAGGCTAGGAAATAATATTTTAAAATCCTAGAGTGGATGTTACTCACCTGACCCTCCAGATTTACAATACAATCTTTTTTCCAATATGCAACATTACTAGGTTTCAATCTTTTATATTTAAGTTCTGTAATTATAATGAGATGAATATTTTATCCTCTACCATATGATCACCCTAGGCTGTTTAATTTTAGACCATGAACCATATTTTAACTAATACATTAAAATGTAAGACATCATCCAAAATTACTTGGGTTTTTAAATACATTGATATATGGGATGTGAACCTTACAAGCCACATTCACTGTACCTCCTTTTACAGTGAAATTCCTGTTCTCTCCAAGTTTATCACGTTGTAAAGATATCCCAAACTGTATCAGCATTGCATTATCACAGAGAAACCTGCAGAACTAAAAAGGTTTAATCGCTCAGACAGTATTTGCCTGTGTGCAAATGCTGCCTATTCCTGCTTTGTTTCTCCCAGTGTTGCTAAAATCTGAGTCTCATTCTGGCAAACTCCACTACCCAAGGCAGGAAAGATAATGTAATAGAGCTGGTGCTCTTGCATCAAGACATTTAGATGCTCCAGAACACCTCCTGCTGCTCGGTTTTCTTCCACTCATTGGCTCTTTCACTTCCCCCACTGTTACCTCTTCTATCTCTTTCTGCATTACAGAGGATGCCACAAAGATCTGAGCCTCTTTGCTCAGCAAGCTACAGCTCTGAATGCTTCCATCCCTTGTCACGGCACACAGGGTCAAGCTCAATGAATGGGAGCATTGCTTTGCCAGATTTTAGGACACTAAGGATGATGACAGTGTGTGTGTCATGTTCCTGATAGGAATAATTGTTACACACCACTGCAGCTGGTTGCATTTGACCGAGAAGACTCAGTACTTTCTTGCCATGTGTCTTAAAATCCTAACTTGAGTATCTCTGCAGAGCACAGCTTCTTGCTAGGTTTAGGCTAGTCTCAAATATCAGGACCTAGTCTGGATTAGTTCTCAGGGTCATCTCCATGTATGGCCAGAGACTAAGGAGATGAAATCTCACTCTTCTAATTAGATCAGTCCTATCTTATCACTGGCCTCTTTCACCTCTGCACCTTCAGGTAGGACAAATGGCAAAGAATGCTGGTACAATTGTATAGGCTTACAGATGCCCTTCTGTGTCTGGTGTGAATATTGCAGGCCCTTCCAAACTTGTCTGTTCAGCACATTCAAGTCTCCACATTCTTGTAAATATATTCCAGTTGGTGAGGAGCCTTGACTGCAGACAGCCAGAGGACAGAGTGCTCTCCTTGATACTGGCACTTGTGTGCTTCGCTGTACTAAGCTGTTTCAGTGGAATATGGCCTATAACAAATACAAATTTACTTGACTTATCCTGGCTGCTAATACCAGGAAAACTTACTAAAATGTTAATCAGCACAACTGAATAGATGCTTTCCTCCTCAGACTCTTTAGAAAAATACTTCTCTAGACTCGTTTTGGAGGTGTGTCTCTACAACACAAATTATTCAAAAAGTCTAGACACCTAGGTATGCAAAGTAATTCCCTGGGAGCTCTAAGAGATCTGCTGCAGGCTTCTGGCCAGATGATCTCTCTTGGAGAAGTATTCTTTGTGCAATCTCCTAACGGATTCTCAGAGCTGCAAAGTGCTATATGACACCTTCTTTGCTGCCAGCTACAGTCCCCAGGAGGGAACACATCTGCTCTTTTACATCTGGGGTCACTTACTAGGCAAATGTAGCCCTCAGTCATGCTTGGGCATTCGCTACAGAGCAGACAAGGGTATGAAAACTTGTGTAATCAGGTTATGCATGTCTCTGGGTCATCACTGAGGTTAATTAATATCCCATAACAAATACAAAATGGTTATTAATTGTTCCAAGAATGCTGTCTAGTCCTCACTGAAAACCTCCAAGTATGCTGCAAATACACGGGGATTTTAGGGTAATATCCCCTAATTTCAGAAATATGACTCTGGGCAGCACCTGGAGGTTATCTACACCATCTTTTTAAGCATTTAGCTGAAGGCTTGAGGTTCCTTACACATTCAGTGACAATAAGGAAGCAGACTTCTTCAGAGGTGGAGTGCATCCACAGGCATGAAGAGCCTTGTCTCCACACAGGTGTCCGTACTCCTATGTACCTCTTAACTGAAGTACACAAGAACATCACTTTTTCTCTCATTTGTGTGAATTAGAAGCCAGTAGTATTAATAAGAGAAAGAAATCATGTTCAGCCCTTGAAGTGTTCCTCCTTGCAATTAATTAATTTCTTCCCCTTTGTGTTTAGTTTGTTTGTTGGGTGTTTTTGTAAATCATAATATCTTGGATCAAAGCAGGAAGTTAGTGACTTATAGTATCCTTCTCCTTTGAAGTTCCTTTTAGAATACTACTCAGGCATGAAACAAAGGCATAATTCAAAATTTGACTGAGTTTTACCATCATATTTTTTAAAAAAATATCCTTTAAAGTGCAATGACAGTTTATTTAAAATGAGGTTCTAAAAATTACTGTTAACTTACCTCTTCAGTGTACTTTCACATAAAATATTCTTGCAGAGAAGAAAAAATAAAGCCAGCTGCTTATTTGGCTGAATTTGTAGGTTTATTTCAGCCTATCCTGTGACTCAGCTGTTAGCTAGACTCCATGCTTTTTTCTGTGGGTATTTTTAAATGGCTGTCTTCTCCACTCTTCTTATAGCACATGTGGCCAGAATGTCTCCTGTGTCTTTGCAGCCACAGCAGTGAGACAATTTCATTGCGCGGATGTTTCCCAATGTTACATCTGTGTTTGTTAGAAAATATGGAGTACTGGATGCAGCCTTTAGATGCTGTTGCCAGTGTAACTCGAATAATAAATGGGGAAGAGTATTACTGCGTACTCCATTAGTCTACCCAAAGCTCAGAGGTGTTTCATAAGCTTAGCAGTAGTATGTACCTTGTCACCAAAATTTTTTTCTCCAGAAAAAATAACTTGGCATCAAACTTCTACTCTGGAAGTCCTCTGCTATCTTCTAAATGTATGGTATGGATAAATACCACATAGATGCAACTTCATCTCATTTTCAGGAACTTCCCCAGAGATCATCCCTCAAAGCTGTGTCCTAAAATTCACATAATGATTTCCTCTCAGGTTCTGGGTAAATTTAAGTTATTTTAGCACTATGTTTTCTGTTGAAATTAATAGACCTTTTGCAACAAATAACACACATTATTGCATTTGTGTTTGCTCGGATAATATTACTAATGATTGTCACCAACATACATTTGAAAAAAGTCAATAATCTGAAATAAAATTTAACAGTACATAATTGGAATTGCAGATAACAATACAATTATTTTACATAAAATGTCCCCCCTCCTTAAGAAACACAAAATATAAAATTTAGGTTCCTTAATCCAGTTGTATCAGTTAAATTGCTGACTTTATAATCTCTGTTCACAATGGAAAATTACGTTCCCTTGAAAAAACTAATTACCATTTCCAAGCATTTCCCCTAGCTCCTAAGACTTACAGCAAACCCTAACAAAGGACGGAATTGCCATAGCAACTGCCAATCTGCTTGCTTTTTATTGCTGTTTTTGTTTTCTCACTGAGAAGCCCACATAATAAACCCATTTCATCGAATGACCAGCCATGTGAGACTGAAGAGAATGTTTTCAGAGAAGACAGTGCTTCTTTACCAGAGGAAGATGTTGAAAGCAGAGAAAACAGCAAAATGCAGATGATGATTACAGCCCACCTGCACTTTGAAACTTTCAACAGGATGAATCTTTGTCACAATCATTGAAGTTTCCAATGACACACTTCTGCTCCATAGAAGAAACATTTCTTAGTATTGCTTTTACAAGCTTTACTCTGCATCAGGAGATCTTCATCCGTCTACTAGCCTCTAATATATCATGACATTGTGGCTCAGCAAAGCCACAGAATTAAAAATTAGCTTCTTGGCATGGAAGCAAGACTCTTCACCTATATTCGCTTTGGCAAGCTATACCCTAAGTATACAGGAAATACTCATCACCTGAATGAATTCATCAACTGAATGGCAAAACCATGTGTAATTTCTGAAAGGAATGAACTAAACTGTAGAAACCAATGAATTTCTAAAAAGGTCTCTTAGGACTCCTTATGTACTTTCTTCAATATTAAATAATAGCTCTGAGAAAGCAATTAAATGTTCAAGCTGTATGGTACATAACTCTTATTCTGCCTTTATTGCCACTTAGAGTACTTTTGATGAAAATGTATTCTTAAATTGTACATGTTGAGAGAAAAACACTTAAAAGTGAAGTTTCTGGGGTTTCACTCACGGAAAATCACACTCTTGCCTTTCCATCTGAGAAAAAGGTTCACTGGTCATTTATTCAAAGGCTGTCATTCACCACTCAGAAAGGAATGAAACAGTTAAATTCTAGGAATATTATTGTTTTCATCTGTCTTGAATTCTGTATAATTTTTCCATTCAGGATCCTTTGCAAACTTTTTTACATTATATTCACTTCTCTCTACAAGCTCGTTCTTTTATTTATATCATGCCCAAGAGCATGGGAGTTGTAAGTTTGTTCTTCAGAACAGGACAAATGTGAGACTGCAGAGAAATATTTCAGAAATGTCAGCTGCATATAGCATGCTATGATTTAACTGGCCATATCAATCATCCCTGCAATTTAAAGGCAGTACTGGTTTCAGTTTAGCTGACAACAGACAAAAAGTTTCTGTGACCTATTCCTGAGGTTTTGACTCATGGCAGTAGAATGAGGAGTGAGAAGTGAAATGCTTGACAGTTTAGTCATCCTTTGCCAGTGCTACCTGTAATCAAAGTTACCCAGCATGGCCCACACAAAAGATTGGGTCTGGATCCTACTAAAGCATGGCCACCCAACCAAGCTTTTGCTATTTCTGTTCTTAAACTCCCCATAGTGGTGATACAACTTCTGCTCTAAAAACCCCACATTTTTACAGTCTCTAAAATCCAGATAAAATGGAATAGACTTCCAAACAACTCCTAGTTTTACAAGTAGAGCAGCAGGAGAAAAGCACTAGCATGTGCCTAACCCATCAAACATTAATGTCTGGTTCAATAATATTAGGAGGATAAATTGCTTCTGTAGATACTGAAAAACTTTTCAAAGTAGAAACAATGTGGTATTTGTGCTCTTCATGCTAAATTTTGTTTCTACTGTACCTGCTGGAAATTCCAGAGATCGGCTCTAGATCTTTGAGGCAGTGCTATTTAATAGGTATTGTTTTAGTGTTAGAAAATGGACACATGTCATAAGATGAAAAATTAAACAAGATCTTTTTGACTTCATACTTCATCCCTTCTGCTCCTAAAACCACTCACACCAAAACTCAATTCCTTCTCTTTCAAAAATGGCTTGAAACAACCTTTTCCATCATTACTCACTTCTGTGGGAAGAAGGAAAAGCAGTCTCTCAATACATCTTTCTTGAGGAAACAGGTAAGAAAATACCTATGAAACAAAACAAAGCTTAAAAAATATTCAGTAGAGGTCTCTGCAGTGACCTGACTGGCAAATCAGCTCCAGCAGCACCAGTGGTTGTCAGCAGCCCTACTAGCTGTCTTCCTTCAATTTCTACTTTTCTTTTCTTTTTTTTTCTCTTTTTGCATTTAGGATGCTTCAAGCTTTTGTCTGACTTGGGGTTCTATTTGCTGACTGTTGCGTCATGAATCTGGACTGCTGCTGCTTTCATTTTGAGCCCTATCTTATGCTGCCAAGGATCCAGGCTGAAAACGAAAGGCTGGATTACAGGTTAATAGGCCCTGTCACAAGTTGAAAATATCTCTTTCTCTGCAAACATGGAAAATTTGCATCAAAAGCTTCTACATATACATATGGATGTCTGATTTCCCTTTTTATGTATACTTTTTTGGTATCTGCATATTTATTAAAAATAGCTTTGCAGTTTCTAGTTAGTTTCTAACTACTTAGAACAAGCATTTTTATAAAATATATCATATTCTGTGCTTCGTGCCACAGAGAAGAAATTTCACTCCTTAAGGAAAAATACAGAACTTTAATAAAATTTACAGTTAAAACCGAAATATCGTAATTCTGTAGTTCCTTAAAGTCACTTGGGTAATAGATGCAGAATTTGTTTCACGAAGATCAAACATTCTTTGCTGAATCACCTTATTATGAAATTTGCATGTCTGCTTGGTACTTACTTCTTTTTAAAATATTAAGTAGCATTTATGATAGCTTTTTGCAAATCACACTTGTAGTTGTATTTCAATTAAGAAATCTAAATATTTTAGATCAGAGGTAAATAATTGCATTATACTTCATCCATAATTTACATGTAAAAGTACTTGCTCACTATTAATGAGGTATTTATTACACTAAATAGTACATATACTACTAAATACATGAAATAATACACTTTTTTTTTTAATCCAATCTGCCCTTTGCCTAAGTGGATATCAAACTTCATGTACTTCACTAAATGCAGAAACAGGACCAAAGCCAATTTCTGTTATATGCAATAGAAAAAACCCAAACTATCTGCAATAAGCAATGGAATGAAGACTACGCTGTATACTGTATATACTTCAAGAGTAGTGTGATAATTTGTAATGGGTAAAGAGACACTATGATTTCACCTCATACAGTAACCTTTAAAATCACCGTGTTTCTACAGAAGAGAGAGCCAATATCCCCTGATATGCAGTGCTGTCTCCAGCAAATGCACCTGCCTCTGAAGACTGTGGTGACGGTTTAGAATTCCCAAGAAGCCAACTGTCTTGCACCTTGTTCTCACTGAACACACATTGCAATTCTGGACTGGCACTGCTGAATTTAGTTTGTCCCATGTGTTTTCCACAGAGTCTTTAATGAATGTGAGCTGCCTGGAAGCAAAGCCTTTGGGAGCACAAAGCAAACGAAGGAACAAACTTTTAATCAAAGCATCTAAGTATGCTTAGAGCTCAGTTGTGTGAAAGACAGGGGAGCTGAGGGTTCTCAGCATCCCACAGCAATAAGTAAATATGATGGAAGGTAAAAAGCTTGCAGCCAGAAAGTCAAAATCACCCATTCTCAAAAAACAGGTTTTATAATGCATACCATGTAGAGAATGATTCACTAATAATGGTTCATTTGCAAGAGGAAATTATGTATGTTCTGAAATTAAAACCCTAATTAAAACCATATTAAATTTTGAGATGTATAGAGCTATAGTCTGAATCGTAGGTTTGAAAAGCCAGTTAGTGGCTTTCTAATATCATTCTCTTAAAATGATATCATAAACCATTTTCCCTTCTTCATGTATCTAAAAGAAATGGCATTTCGCAAATTGAGACAGAAAAATTATCAATGTAAGGGCAACTCTGGAATTTCCCAAAATGTCTGTCAATTTTTCTGTGAATTAATCATGACAATTTACAGTCAAACACATTTTGAATCCCTGTTGCTTAACCAATGTTTTGCAGTTATTTTCTTAGGCTTAAAATATTCACATGAGAACATGTTTCATACATCCAAACCCCATTTTACCATAGTTTTTACCAAGGAGAAAAGGAAGGCATAATTTCTTTCTTATCTGACCATGTAATTTGGATGGGGAGGATCGCATACAACGGTAAAAACCTCATAACCCACCTACAAGGGGATGTAATATCCCCAGGTGATCTTCAGATTTGCAAAACAGTACTCATAGGTGATATTTCTGTATCTTTACAGAAGACATTATCACAATAACACTCTGCTGGATAAGATCTATTCAGTCAAGAAAACATTCCCAGATACAGCTCCTAGAAAGGGTTATAGATCCACAGCATCCTTTATCAAAAAATGCAAGTACCCTTGCAATCAAAGGCACGTGTTCAACTCTGGAAGAGCATGCCTGCTCCAAAGCCAGTTAGCCCTGCAGTACAACCCGAGTACCCAAGTGTTCTGGTGAAGAACTCCTGTGAAACCCTATGGCATGATTCTAGGTCATGTCACGGTCTCCGCACCATCTCATGAACCTATCAAAACAGGCTCTGTGCGAAGCAGAAGGATACCTCCACACTGTAATGACGGTGATGATACCTTAGGTACATATCTAAATGACAGTTTAAACTAATCAGCTAATTTTAAGCTAGGCAGGAAATTTCAAAATGTGTAGCTGTAATAACATGGAGCTCAGTTTGTGCCACAAAAAGCACCCAGGAAATAAAATAAACACTTAAACTGTCATTCTTTACTGAGCCTGGCAGCAATAGCCAAACTAGCTAATTTAGAACTAATTTCATTGTGTTCAAAAGACCATCACTGCTGCAATACAAACACACAACTGCTGCACAAGTCGTGGTTTAACTGGTGGCTGGCAACTCAGCACCAGACAACTGCCCGCTCACCCCTTCCCTTCCCTTCCCACCCAGTGGGACAGGGAGAAAAAAAAGGCAAAAGGGGAAACTCGTGGGTTGAGATACAGACAGTTTAATAAGACAACAAAGGAAATACTACTACTACTGCCACTACTCCTAATGACAGTAATAATGATAATAATGAATACGTAAAACAAACTATATACAATATATTTTTCTCTCCACCTAATGACTGATCAGCGGTCAGTCCCCAAGCAGCAACTGTGGAATCCGGAAATGGCGGATTTTGTGAATTTCACAAAATTCAAAAAAAAGGCTGAACTCCTGGAACAGTTCAGCCTCCCAGACAAGAGATGATTCTAACTCCCAGAAATGAGAAGAGCAGATTCCTGCCCCCTGGCCAACCCCCATTCATAAACTGAGCATGGCATTTATGATATGGAATATTTCCACTGGCCACCTTGGGCTGGCTGCCTGGCTCTGCTCCCTCCCAGCTCCTGCACACCTGCTCATCAGCTGAATATGAGAAACTGGAAAAAAGTCCTTGATTTCTTAGCAACAACTGAAAACATCAGTGTTATCAACATTCTCCTCCTACTAAATCCAAAACACGGCAGCTACTGAGAAGAAAATTAGCTGTCCCAGCCGAAACCAGGAGAGAGTAGAAAGTCACTTGTCTTGGGATACATGTTTACTTGAAATAAATTTCACTTTCTGTAATAGTTCTAGATCTAATGTTACGAGATGCTGAGCACGATCCTTTCTTGAGGGCTATACCTAAAATGTTTTTCCAAAACTGTGTACATAAACTGTTTTCCACACACCATCTTTTCTGCTAGCAAGTTACCCCCGCCTTAAGAAAGCTGTTGGCGTGTGAGGTGTCGGACCAGATGCCCTCCCAGAGCCCTTCTAACATAAAATATTTTATGATTCTACTATTTTAAGGCCAGCCAAGTTGTGACAGCAAACAGCATACCACTAGATGTGGTGCCACTAGATACAGTGGTACACAAAAAAACGCAGGACATCAACAAGTAATGCCTGGAAGGTATGTGTCTAAGTACTTAGAAAGGCAACAGAGAGGTGAGCAGGCTCAGCTCTAGACATGGACTCCACTGCAGAGTTCAGATACAACTACAGAATTCCTAAGTCTTAGCAGCTGAAAATGTGTGTGTTTGGGGTTCATTTGGACATATTTGGATTTCAGAATTAGATAATTAAATGGAAGAAAACCCGTATGTCAAATCACAAATAAGCCATCTGAAACCTTTGTTCTACACTTATTTTCTATTGGGATTTTGGGCCAAATTTCACTAGCTGTCATTCCTCTAGTGTCTACTTTGCAACTAAGACTTTAAGCATCAATTCTCGTATCACAGTGTTCTGAGATCTGTATTGACGGTGATTACAAGAGATCCAAAGGGTAAGGAAAAAGTTCTCCATAGACTCTTGTATTCTGTGGATTAGTGATGAAAGATCTGCCTCTCTGGCTCCTGCTTGAAAATACAAATTCAGAAAAACAAAGGACCTGGCTTTAAGCCCATTACAATCAACAGGAAAAAGCCTATTAATTGCAGTGTTTGAGAAGACTCAGAGACGTCAATGAGAAATTGCATCTGACTCTGGTTAACCCTACAGAAGAGCAGGGTTACTCATCATGGGAAGGACATACTGTAAAAGTGAGGAGCCCTGTGCGCAACTCCTTTCCAGATCCTCAGTTGCTTCCGCAGTGACTTTCCCAAACTGTTTTAGGTCAGAGATTTTTTCCATCTTGAAGTCCTAATTCTGCTCTTGCCCCTCCAGGTGGCTCACACAAACATTTTCGGAAAGTCACTGTGAATTTCCTAACTGGAACTGAATCCATAGCTCAGAGTGCAGACTGGATCTCCAGGAAGACATGACCATATTCACCTGCTGTGAGTTTAGGGGACAAGGACACCTAGCATATTTGCAGGATCTGCTTTTCCACAAGGAAATCCTAACTTAACTTCCAGCCTTTCTGCCCACCTCCCAAGTAAGGGATTATAATGTAGCTCATTGTGGGAGCACATCTTTGCTGAAAGACCATATATTTAAATGTGATACGTACCATGGAGACAAACATCTCACCAGCACACACAGTACTTTATAATTAGTTATTCGTGGTACTTTTCTTCTTTCTAGCAAAAGAACAGGAAATTCTAATAAAGTTTATTAGTTAGTCTGTGAATTTTTGTCCCTTGAGAACAAAATGAGCCAGCTGCAGGTTGTCTTTATTTTGGTGTGAGCTTAATTTTGTGGCCTCATTCTTAAATAAGAAATTAATTTTAGCTAAGTACACTGTTCTGTAATTAAGCTGCCACAGTGAAGATGCTGATGTCTAGGAAACATCTTTGTAAAGAGTCATTTTTCTTAATGAAGCTTGCCTTTTATAAGCAGATTGTTCCAATTTCAGAAGGACTTAGGAAACCAGAGAGTTTAGAAGTGTAGTATGGATGTTCCCAATTAATGTAATAGTGCAATAACACACTATTTTAAGAATTAAATATTCTATCCTCTTAAGCATTGGACTGATATGCCATTTGGGACAACACTAGGCAGAAGAGTGCTTGGTGACTTTATGTGAAACAAAAATGACCTATTTAGAGCCATTCTATGTCTGCCGTAAAGAAGGAGCTGCAGAGTTTCAATTCTTAATTATGAAGAGCATCATTTATATTGCTTTGAGCTTTCTGTCATCTCTTCAGCTCATCTCAGTCTCTGACAGCTTTCAAAATGAAAGGTTTTTGAAACAAAAAGCTTCTTTTTAAGCTTTGTCTTTTATTTCCATTTATTTGTGACCATGTTTGCTGCAGTCTGATTACCAGCTGCTGAGGAATATTCTGAACTCCTGAGCACTGAGCAGCTGGGTTCCATCCTAGGCTCAAAGGACATAATAGTAAAGAGCACCATGAAACTTGTTACACATTTTACAATTCATCTTGATTTTTAATTTTGCATTACAAAGTCCTAGAAGTTTCTTGTGTTTAATGACCTCCTCCTTCCAATTTCTCTATGTGTGCTTTCTACCTAGGCCCTGATATTAACCATTTCAAAATCTGATTTAAAAGCCTTCCAGTTAAATGGCCTCTCTCACTCTTTCTCTTTTTGTTGTTTGTTACCTTTTCATCTGTCTCTTCCCTTTCTTTTCCTGTTTTTTCTCTTTGTCATTGTCATGAATATGTAGTAACTCCATTCAGTTCAGTGAACTCAAATTGGTCTAGATCCAGGTCAAAATCATACTTTCACAAATCTTTTTTATTTGTTTGATACAACTTTAAATAAATTACTGTCCTGCTGTGAACAGCCCACAGACACAAAACAGTACACCAATCTGGCTGACAGATGAAGAAGGAGGACATACAGTGACAGTCCTCAATTGCAAGAAGTTGGAAGTAAAAGGTACTTTTACATGATAGTTACACCTTGGGTACTGAATGCTATACAAACAGACATAACTGGACTGAGAAAACAAGCACTTAGATTGAATATTAGTCTATGTCTCTACTGAGGCGTGGAAGTTGACCTAAAGCTTCTGTGGCTGAACATAGGCCAGGAATTCAGTTGCCACAGATGCTATGTCCTGGAGTCCAGGTTTGTCTGTCCTCTGCAGTGGACATACCTTCTCTTCATTTGCTCTCCCAGAGCATGGAACAGCCTCTCTGGGGAAAGGATAAAAGCAATTTATAATTCATAGGGCTGCAACACTTGTATTTATACGATAAGGAATCATTGTGTCTGGAAAGGGGAAATCTGACTGATCAAATAGGTATTTCCACCCTTGATTTATATCAGCAAATCTTCCAAGTAAATTATTCTCCTTTTCTGAAATATTATTTATATTACTTTTCAAAACAAAAATCTAAGTAATTCTACTATTGTTCTGGGGCTTTTGCAAATGGAAACAATAAAAAAGCGTGGTGAAATGCAAATAAACAATGCTATAAAATATAGTGCTAAGAAGTACTGAAGTAAGAAGTATGATTTGAATGGCAAGCATTGATGCACAGTGAAAGAATATATCTCTCTATTATTTTTCAGTCTGCCTTGCACTGTTATGTCCTGCAAAGAAACAGATTGCCAATTTGGCTAATTACCGATCAGTTCCAGGAACTTACCAGTTACAGTTGAAGAGGGCCTCTGATTTCTAATGGCAGGTTCCTCACTGGATTAATTTTGCAGGAGTTCCTATTGACATTTTTATTTGTCTCATGATATATTTTACTGATCTCAGCACTGGTAATTAGTACAGCTCTTCTTTTAGGTGAATGCAACTATATAATTTCTACTATTTGATCTAATGCAGATATCCCTGTACAGTGCTACTTTGTGCTGGGTAGCTGCAGCCTTCTGGCTACTGAGCTAACCCTGGACAAAAGCTGAATCTTTTTATCAAACGTTACATTTTTCAGATTACTCTGAAATTTACTGCTTGTGGGAGACTTTAATAAGGATAAAAGCATCCAGAGCAGGTGGATGCTAACAGAAAAGCAGGTCCTGTTGGTAGAGACTTTGAACAATATCACAGAAGAGAAATTAAATTGTAATGTGTGGTTTGATAACAGTCCTTCACACACTCCCTACACACATGCACACATGTATATTGACCTTTTAAAAATCATTTTTGCAGAGATTTTGCTGACCACATGCTAAAAATAAAAGCAAATAAATACAGACTAGCAACTCCAAGTGGTAAAGCCAAAGGTAATAGATAAAAAAAGTACTTGATCTCTCTTATTGACTCCTTGAAAATCTCTAGCCTTTAAACACTAACTGTTAAATAATAACATTAAACCAACATACAAGAAAACCAAAACATCTATGTGAAACACAGACCCAAGCTATTTTCTTCTCTGCTGTGTGTATGATTCACATTCTATTTAAGAATTATTGGTGCTGGCTCTCCGAGGAAATAAAGGAAATTGTGAGATCTTAGAGGAATAGACTAAAATAGAACAAATAAAATTAAGAAAGAAATGTAGCACTTGCTTGGATGAGGAAGCTACACTAACACAGCTAAGGATGATGCATTAACCATGTATTAAGGGTATCACCCTCTTCAGTACCTTGAGCAATTTCAGGGAATTAGCAGGCTTCTGCTACCTCCACACAGACAACTGTCTAACACTGGAAAATCACTTACATTTGACAGGTTTCACAAGCACGCTGGGACTTGGACTAAAGTACATTACAATGGGCAAAACAGCAATCAGTCCTACCCTGCATTGGTTCTGGGCACAAAGGATTTTCTTGTTTCAGTTCTTTTCTTCTCTGAGCTCTAAAGTCACTTTATACACAAATAACTGAGAAAGAAATTTCCCAGTACATTTCTTTAGTCCTAATAAAATGGAAAAGAAAAGCACAGCTATCTTCCTGGCCTTTGGTGTGTTAGTCACAGAAAGATAAATTCATCACTTTCTTGAGGAAAAAGAGGTGGGCTTCTCGCCCAGTGGGTCACAGGTCTACATTTGACCTTTATACAGGGCAATCAAATGCAAAATAAACCACACTTTTATCTCCTTTTCCCCTTGTATTGTTTTACATTGTTCAGTTGCTGTATCTTCCAGCAAAATTAGTTAAAGAAATGACAGTTTTAAATGCCTCTCCATAAAATGCCAGCAAAGCCCATCATCACATCTCCATAGGTTTTAAATGATTTTGGAGTTCACAGTCAAAACTGCATTTTCCAGTTCAGTGAATCCTTTTGCTGACTATTGCTCCAACATCCTTGTTGTTTCTCATTACTGAATGGAAAGTCACCATATGACTCATAATAATTTGGATTTAATTGCAAAGATATGACTTTGGTCCAAGTGGATAATAAGGGGGG
>Ga0065711_1004043_pt1 | contig 26399 bp, 26 predicted proteins | sample Hoacrofraction12_FD_59098 | JGI IMG/M metagenome (GOLD analysis project Ga0065711, IMG submission 59098) | Hoatzin crop microbial communities from Cojedes, Venezuela - Epithelial fraction 12 v2 (version 2) | ecosystem: Host-associated > Birds > Digestive system > Esophagus > Crop | place... | reverse complement strand
CTGGACAAGGTCCTGTGCAGCCTGCTGTAGGTGACCCTGCTTCGGCAGGGGGGTTGGACTAGATGACCCACAGAGGTCCCTTCCAACCCCTACTATTCTGTGATTCTGTGATTCTGTGAACTGTTGGTGTTCTGGCAGGCTTCCTGCGGGCTGAGAGAGCGGCCTGGGAGCGGGGCACTGCTAAGGTTTCGCTCCAGTTTGTGTAAGCCTGTTGAATTAGGCTCTATCCAAATGATCACAGAATGACAGAATGTTTGGGGTTGGCAGGGACCTCTGTGGGTCACCCAGCCCAACCCCCTGCCCAAGCAGGGTCACCCAGAGCCGGCTGCACAGCACCGCATCCAGGTGGGTCTTGAATATCTCCAGAGAAGGAGACTCCGCAGCCTCCGTTGCGCTTTAGCTGGTGAGGCACCTACATTTTAATTAGATGATGCCTTTCTTTTTGATAAACCATCAGCTAACCGCCCTTGTTCCCTTGTGTTTCTGTAAAGCTGCGTGTGTTTCTCCCTCGAGGTGGCACGTCTGAGCTGCTGCGTGGCAGACGGCGGCCCGCCGCCGGCAGAGCCGGAGGGCTGTGAGGTGGAGCTGTCGCCCGAGAACCCGTGCGGCCGGCGTGTGCCCGCGCTCCTTCTGCCTGACGGAGAGCAGAGACCTTCAGCTTTGGTATCGAAAATTCACCGCGTTCGAGTAAAATACTTAACGGCTTTTGTTTTTATGGTATGACCACATGAATCCTAAAAGCCCCAATCTGTTTCGTTTAATAGTAAGTCCCTCATGGCTAATTTTGTATGCAGTGCACAGAGTAGCATGACTATTCTGGGATATGATCCCAGTAACAGCGGTGAGTCATCAGCCGCAGCAGCAGTAATGATATGAGGATCTATTTATTACTGCTCTTCTAAGCTGTGAGTTCTTCTAAGCAGTGAGTTCATCTAGAAATTATGTAATTATTCCTCCTGGATGATTTCTCTTATTGGTTTGTAATTACAAAATATTCTCGGAACACTTCTGTGTTTTAAAATTAAGTCCTCAGAATGACTTAATGCGAGAAGAACTGAGAGATTAAATCTTACCTTGTTTATATTCATTTTATTTGACTTTTATCAGTGATATGGCTTTCTAGATGCTGTTGCACAAACTTCACCTTTCTTTGTGAAACTGTTTAGCACGCCGTTCACTGGCTCGGAAGTTTAGAAAACAGATATTTGGGGTAGAATCATCCAGTCTCGGAAACTGGTAGGAGGGGAAATTCCACGTAGGAGTGCACAGCTCGTCGTTTCTCGGGTGGGAGAAGGGCTGAGCCGGTAGCTGCTGGAGGAGTTGTCCTCCTCGCCTCCTCGCTGCCGGCTCTCCCCGGCGAGGGATGAGGAGATCGGCGAGCTCTTCGGGAGCGTGTGCTGCCGCCCAAGTCCTCCCCGGCGGGTGCTGGCTTTCATAAACAGCCTTCACTGCCGAGCACTGGTCCGTACGCGTTAGGCCAAGAAAAAGCAGCACTGCAAAAGTGAGAGGCAGGTTGTTGGCAAGATCTTTGCCCTAAACAAAGGGGAAGTGGGTGTTAAACCCTCCCAGAGGCCCCTGGCACAACCTGGGTGTCGTGGGAGCCTGGCACGGAGCGCTCAGGGATGCTGCTGGGCCCTGGCCCTGGACTGGAGCTCCAGGCAGCGTTCCCAGCCTGGTGTCCCCCTTGCTAGCAGTGTGAGTGCTGGTGTGTCTTGCTGCTTTACACCAGCTTGCACGCTGCTTCTGCAGCTCCTTTTTAGATATAGGCGACATGTTTTCATGTTCTGCATCGCCAGAAATCGTGGGGGAGCCCCGTACCTGTTGCAGAAGGTCACCTCCCTAAGGTCTGGGTCCATCGAAGCATTGGTGGGTGTTCCCCGGGGTACCCCAGGTTACCCTTTCGGCTGGCTCCTTCCTCTCCTACCCGCGCGTGCCAGCAGCGCTGTGTTGAACATCTGGGGACTCTGCAGACAGGGCTCACCCTTACCCCTGCGAAGACGTGATCCAGCAGCGCTTCACGTGTCGTGATTTACACCAGCTGAGGAAATCATCACGAGAAATATATCCAGGATGAAAATTTCAGGTGATTTTTTCAGAGTGATTTCTTCGCTAGCTGCAGGTCTGCTGCGCTCATCTCTGCACGGGCCACCTCACCCGGCAGCTTCGGCAGCTCGGGAGGGCTACAGGGTCCTCCCGATGCCATGGGAGGAAGCTCCGGATGCGCTTCGTGATGCTCTGCAGCCCTCAGCACCAAGGAGCCTGAGACCTTTCCCTGGTGACACTCTCTGGGAACATACCTGGAGAGAACAGCTATCGTTCTTGGCTTTCTGGGCAGGAGGAGCCACCTGCCGCCTCCTGGAACCAGACCTATTTCTGCACAGTACCTGGCTTGTTTCTGGTCACATCAGCCAGAGACTTTTACCAAGGAGTTCAGGTGAAAGGAGACCAAGACATGAGAATTCGCTTGGGTAACGTTTTGATTCCCTGCCATATTTCTAAGCCTGAATCCTTCTTCTTTGCTCGTGGCTCCTGAGCATCGTCTCGATGTTGTCGTACATTGATGCACAGGGTACAGCGGCCGGGTCGAAAAGTCTTGGTCCCTGCACTGCTCGTCATACTCCTGTGACTGTTTCTGCCCACCTGAAATGTTGAGGTGCACTTGTTTATTTGTAGGCAGGTGACAAGTTTGTCCATGGAAAGTTGCCATAGCATTGAGATTTTAATTTTTTTTGTCTTTGCCTGGAGCTGACAGGAGGGAAAAAAAGCCTTGCGATAGACTTCAAAGCAGCCCGTGTTCTTGTTGGTACCTATGAGAACAGAAGATGCTTTCATGTTTGTCCCCAGTTGAAATCCCGTTGAGAGCTGAGCCACAGCATATCCAAGAAGTACATTTTGGTGTGTAGACGGGGACCTTCCCAACCAAAATGTTGTCGGCAGCTGTCTCACCCGCAGGAGCAGGGCTGGGGCATTTTGGCGTGATCTGACCGGAGACAGGACGGAGCATGAAGCAGTTCCTCTGCAGAGTTGGTGTATTTGGTATTGAATGTGTTTTGCGGTGATTCAAAGGCTGTAGATTAAGAAAACAAAGACATAAACCCGTTGTATCTTGCCACAAGTGCTGTGAGGAGCGGAGGTGGAGGCAGCGGGTCTGCCGGGTGCCAACAGGGCACCGAGTCAATGAGTCTGCAGAATTTGGCCCCAAAATTCCCCTTTCACCAAAGGGAGGAAGGAGCCGTGATGCAGCTCCTGCCAAGAGGCCTGCTGTCTCTTCAGCAGTTGTCCAGTGTTCCCCAGACGTTCGCAATCTTCATATGAACATAGAACAAAATCATTAATCTCAGAGCAGCAGGGCTGCGGCTCTCGGCGGGTGCCCGGGGAAGGCCCTGCCGCCCGTTCCACCCGGCTGCTGGTGCCGGTGATGAGCTGGTGCTGGCACCACGGCACGCGGGGCGCGGCGGGTCCTCCGCCATGATGCTTCGTGGAGACGCGCGCCTGCTCCTTCGCATCCGGAGAAACGTGGACACGGATCTGTTCAGCTGCAGTGTGTGCGTCGCTGAGCTGCTCCCTCCTGCGAGGCTTGACCCTTTCGGTTTTCTGAGGAGTTAGATAAATATTTCTTAGATTTAATCTCTATTTAGAAAGAGAAAAAAGTTATGTCCTTCTATTTATAATCTGTTCCTTAGAACTGTACTGTAAAGTCAACACAGCCTGAGAATTTCAAAAGTTACACAAAGGGCAAGCTAGCATGGCGCTTGGAAAGCTCTAAATCACATTTTATTGTTCAATTATCTTATGAAAGTCTATTATTTTTACACAGATCATACATAATTTTGTTTTAATCTTTATTATATGCTGTATTTTGACGTTTCTGTTCAGTTGTTATCACTTCCTTAGCATAGGGATAGACATTAAAAGATGGTTTAGCAATTAGTTTCAAAAGAGAGTTTAATTACAAATAGGAAGGCAGTGGTGAAACGGGTCGGTCGTAGGTACATCGTTCCCAGTTCTAATGGGTGTTTCTAGTTAAGGCAACTTCTTTTTTCCCCCAGATCGAGTGAATGCAGTAGGTTTCTGTCCTGCAGCGTTCAGCGTGGTGCCGTGTATGACATGGTGAGCTGAGCTGTGTGTGGGATGCGAGATGTGTGAGATGAGAGGTAAGGTGGCGGCGTGGGTTGCGGCGAGGGCTGTGAGGTGGGTGAGGAACGAGCTGCGGGGGAAACGCGCTGAAATTGGTGGTGTGGCCAGGACAGCTCGCAGGCTGGAGGAAGTTAGCAACGGGGTTCCTCAGGATTAAACCCTGCGTCTGATCTCCTGAAATATTTCATTGCCATGTCTGTGTTGGTTCCATCCTTCGGTCTTCTGTTCGCTGGCTGTTGCACGTTGGGCTGCAGCCCCGGAAGGATGGCGTGGCCCTGGTGAAGCTCAGCGATACGGAGCGTAAGGTGGGGATTTATAAGAAAACCTTCAGCTGTACGCTGGAAAATCATTAGCTGAGCACAGCCGAGGAGGAGAGCCAGCGAGCCGACTGCGGGACAGCTGCGAGCCGTGAGCCCCGTACGGCTTTGCAGAGGGTGCGGGGTCTCCACTGCATGCAGGCACCCGCAAAGTTCCTTCCAGATTTCGGGACCTGAATCTCGCTCTGCCGTGTAATTGCTTCCCTGCGATGACGTGGGACAGGGTACCTCGGCTCGGGGGGGAGTGGGTTAAACACTGGGTGAGGTGAACTCCCCCCTGCAGTGCTGCAGCCTGTGCCCGTCCCGCTGCTCTCAGAGTCCCTGCTCCCCGTTCCTGGCTCTTGCTCTTTCGGAAGCCACCCCAGCTAAGCCCCTTACCCACCACAGGGAGTCCGGCCGTGGGGTCAACGGCTCGGTGTCACCTGCTCGCCCGTGACCCTGCAGTGGGCCAGCTCGGCTCCATAAACCCATGGAAATCTCGCGTTGCTTTGCCTCGGGCTCCATAAACCCATGGAAATCTCACATTGCTTTGCCTCGGGCTCCATAAACCCATGGAAATCTCACATTGCTTTGCCTCGGGCTCCATAAACCCATGGAAATCTCACTTTGCTTTGCCTCGGGCGCCCGCTGTGCCGGGCAGGATTAGGGTGGGGGGAGCAGGGCCACCCCCAGGCGGGCTGAGCCCTGTGGAAGCTTTACTGTAAAAACACCGAGCAAAGATATTGAAGCCAACTGGAGGAAGTGCAGTCGGGGATTTCTTATAAATCATCTCTACTTTAGCTGAAGCGAGAACAGTTCCCGACTCTGGCGAAAGCCCCGGGGGCGTTGACGCTGGGTGACGTCAGGAGGAAAAGGAACGAATTCACAGGGAGGGTGACGCCGGTGAACCACATTCCCGGCTTTGCTGGCGGAGTTGTGCCTTGCGAAGCAGAGCAGAGGAAGGCTGAGCACCCACAGAGGTTCGATATGTGTCCTGCTTACTTGTGATCTGAGTCCCGTTTTGGGACCGAGAGCCTGCGGTCTCTTAAACAAACGTTTCTGGTTAACCCTTTCTGATCCTGAGGAGCAGAAAAGAAGTGGTTGGTCCTGCGTGCTGTCCACACCAACGGCCGGTGAGTGTGAGGTGGGAACCACAGCTTTTCTGAAGGGAGTGTCTTGGGTCCGTGAGTCCAAGAGAAGAAGCTGTGTCCCCCCTGGTTGTGAAGAAACACTGCATGGACGCAGTGTTTGGAAGGATGCCTGCCACTCAATAGCAGACACAAGCTAGTCCCAGTCTTGCAGGAAGCAAGGCAGAGGGGATGCCCCACGGGTCCAGGGAGCATGGCACTTGGCCATCGTGTGTCACCAAGCTGGGCTGGCACATGTCCCTCCACGTCCTGTAGGGCCAGAGCTCCGACATCCAGCCACGAGAAGAAAGGCAGGGCTAGGAATGTCTTCCTTACGCTTTGGCTGCTCCTGAAGTTACAGATGTCTTGAGATCCACGTGCTTCTTGATGCTGTCTCGCCGAGGATACTGGTTTGAGTCCTGGGGTTGGGCCAAACTGCCAAGTCCCTCGTGCCCACCTCGGCAGGGCTGTCGAGCTCCCGGTGTTGTACGGCACCGTAGCTCTGGGGAGGGCGAGTCCACCTGGCTCCAGCTTGGTTTCATCTGCTGACGGTCAGAGACGTGTTCGAGAGCAGAGATTTACTGGAGGAAAGTGGCAGCGAGGGAGGTGCTGCTTCTGTATCTAGCCATGCTGAGTGTGTAAAAGGGCTTTCTTGAAAGTCTGGAGAATAAATATTAGCTGAAGGAACAGACATCTGTGAGTGAAGTTTTAAAGTGGTGTATATTGAATGTCCTAGTTTCACTCAAATCACAAAAGGCTGCCTTCGTTTTGTCTCATCTCTAAAGACCGTAGATTGTTTGGAGTGGAGTCTGGAAGAACAAGCTGACCCCCTTTTGCTTTACTGCAATAAAATTATACAGTGTTTTAAAAACTGTTTTATTAATCTCTACACTTACTGCTGCTTTCCCAGACCAGTTTAGCTCCAAGCCCAGCTAAAGGGGTCAGCTGATGACTGATGCAACATTATGTATTTATTTCAGATTAAACGTGTTAAGAAGTGGATTCGGGGGAAAAAAAAAAATCCATTCTCGGGAGGAAACACAGAAAATTGCCGAAGCTGTAGCAAAAGTGTTGCCTTCAGTCAGGTCTGACATGTTAGTGCAGCGGTCTGGGGAAGTATAAACAGCGTGCTGCTAAGGCACGTTCGCCACGTTGCTTCGTGCGCGGCTGGGAGGTGCTGGGGCCGTAGCAGAATACACGCAGCGGAGGAACCTTTGTAGAAGAAGGGATGGAGTTCCGAGTGTTGACCAGCCCCCTCACGTAACGCTTTGCTGTCCTTGTCAGCTCTCCCGTGCATCCGTAAATAAACCCTGCAATCACATCCTCTGCTTCACAAGAGGTGTAATTCCACGGCTCCGGTGCTGTGGAGCCGGGTCCAAGCGAGCGCCGGTGCCGGGGAGCCGAGGCCGCAGCACGGCTCCTGCGAGCTCGCAGCTGGGGACCGAGGTTTCCAGCCCAAACTCTCCGTCTCTTTGCTTCTCTGAGTTTTAAGTCGTGAACTTACCAGTCACACATTTTTATGCAATTTAATATCTTTTACGTGGCTGCATTTTCTCTTCTGTTATTAAAAAAGAAAAGGAAAAGCTCTCATGGGCATGAATGAGGATTTATGCAATAGGTTGCAATGGCGCCATCAAAGCTATTGTGCTCTATCTTGTGAATATCTATTTAATCAGTGGTTTTAAAAAAAGACCGTATTTGTGCTAAGTGATTTTTCTTTCTTAGGCTGCAGCAGGAGTTTCATACTCTTGTGAAGATGGAGTGCAGCCAGTCCAGCTACTCTGGGCTTGAATGCTGCTACTGAACCGCCTTTATGCTGGAAAGAGGTTCAAGTACAGAAGACGCTATTCAGATGATTACGGAGCTGCTACGAGATTCTAGGAAGGAGCATTGCTAGGGTGCTACTTCTGTGACGAAGTACCAGGGCTTATTAATGAGTCTATTAAATTGAAGTCAATAAGCAGCTCGGTTATCCTCGCTCACATTTTCTGCATCACAGACTTGCTTGAGAAGCCCCGTCCTTCGATGGGTCACCACTGTAATTTAGGAGTTAGGCCAACTTTTGATGCCTTGAAGGCACCCAGAAGGTTTCAGGCCCTGCTCCCGGGGAGGACTTTGCTCCATCAGGCGTTGCCCGAGCTGCCCTCGCTGCACAGGTAAGAGCAGCGTGTGGGCAAGGCTCCCTGCCTTCACCAAGCCACCGGGCCAGCACGCAGGAGGGTCATGGCAGGGATGGGATCCACCAGCGTGGCCGCGGTTGTGTTCTCGGGCTGTCTCAGCCTTCCAGGGCTTGTTGCTTCCACCTCACCCAAGGACATGGAGAGGGATGGGAGTTAATTCTGGCTTTCATTACTGGAACTGGTGGAGCCCGCGGGTATAAATTGAGACATGGTTTCTGTGTGTGGCTGGGGAACAGCATGCACAAAAAAGGTTGCATTGTTGCACTAAGTCGCGGAGAACATTTCTTACAAGAGTAAAGTAAAAAAGCCATAATGAATAAGATGTGTTCCTACCAGTAATAAATCTTTGCACTTAAGCAGGGTGACTTCTGTCTGGCTTCTCAGCCCGACCCAGGCTGTTTTCCTCTCCGCTCTGTGTCACTGAAGGCGCTGAACAGTCTCCCTTGCCCAATTAAAGCACTACCCTGGCAGAAGGCAAAAATGGCAGACCATTTAGGGCTGACTCTGCCAAGCACAAAAGGGCTTGACATTAGGGTTTTGTTCCCCGGTTGCATCTCATGCCACCCAGCTATCTTGTTTGCTCTTCACATGACTTGCCATCAGGCCCTCGATATCTGCGTGGCATTTTGTGTTCCCCGTGGTCAGATGTTTCGCTGGGTGACGCCAGGTTATTAATACAGCGTGTCACATTTTATTCTGGCTGAGTGGTGTAAAGGGAATACCCGCTGTTTGTCTCCCACCCTGGGTCTGGACTCTCGATCTTTCCCAGACGGTGCCGGCGGCTGGCAGACAGCGCGCAGTCCAGCTCACCCCGGGACTGATTGGGTTCTTGGCCATCATCCAGTTCCAAGTACATCAACACATTGCAGAGAGGTTTCCTAACCTGAAGGCTCAGCGCTTGAAGGAAGCAAGGAGCTGGATTTCTGATGGAGTTCGGGAAAAGTACCGGGAGCAAGGGGAAAAGTTTCAGAAGCTGCGTCTTGGCTTGGGTGGGAGCAGGCAAACACCTGAGCTGGAGTGGGAGGGTGTGGGCCGGTGCGAAGTCTCCTTCCAGTCTCCTGCTGGGATTTAATCTGAGTTTGAATTTTAATCCATCTTTCCAGTTTAAATGATATGGCTAGCAGCAGTCTAGCACATGCAGCTTTTCTGCAAGCAGATGAAGGGTTGAACACCCCAGTTCCATGCTGAGCTGCAAGAAGAACGCTCACGTCTACGGCTTACAGAACTACGGGGCTGAAAGCCGGTACCGAACACGTACGGCTGGGCTCAGCCCGCACAGGAGGTGTTGGGGTGCAGGGCTGTGTGCTCAGCACCCTGGTGTCGCTGGGCCCGGGTCGCATGCTCTGTGCTGGACCCACTGCTGCAGCCCTGCTTGCCCTGCCAGCCAGAGCCCCGGGGCTTCCAGCTCCTCACTGGTTTCGGGTGTTTTCTCTCACGTGTTTCATCAGTGAACTCAGACATTTCTTTGTCCCCCTTGGAATAACGCATCTGTGCGTACTCTCTTCAGGTTTTGCAGCATTGCATGTTTCCACACAATGTGTCAATATTTTTTAAATGGGCCCATTTTGGATGTTGATTAGCTCTGCCCACTCGTTCTTCATTAGCTCAGGGTAAGCCTTTATCAATATAGTAAAATACTCGGGATGTCTAAATTCTGTTGTCTCAAAAATGAAGCTTTTACTGTGATGACGTGAGTCTTAAACTGCGATCAGATATAATGATTTTGTGCCATGTCCACACGTTTATGCTTATTCACACTGCAAACCTCACCTTCTGCATTATTAAATGGCAATCAATTGTAGCAAGTGCTCTGCTAATATTTCTTCCTGACCTCCAAGAGTCGCTGGCTGTATTGCTGCATCGCTTGCTGTAACTGGACCGGAGGGCTTACAGCTGCGTTTGATGTATTCATAGTTGGGGGCTGCGATGTGTTTTGCTCTGTGCTCCCACATCTCTTCTTTCTTTTGAACAGTGCAGCTTTATGACTTGTAGTAAGTGACGCCAAAATAGTGACGCCAGCAAGCGATTTCCAACATGAAACAGAGCTTCTAAGGGATCACTAATTAAGGAAGATCAAAATGAGCCCCGAAGCAAGTCTTGAAGTTTTGCAGGTCGAGAGAAAAATAACAGTGTTCTTAAATGATAATGTGGGTGCCAACAGTGCTCTATCTGCTTTCACATCAGAGAAGTAATTCCTTCCTGAGAGGTTTCTGGAAATGCAGCAGCGAGGGGTCGTTTGCGATGCAGCACAGGAGGAGGCCGTGCAGGAGGCTGGCAGGAGCTTTTCTGAAGGGCTTCGTGGCAAGGTGGTGATCTGAGGTAGGGCTTGAGCGAGGAGATAATGTGGCAGTAAGATGACACAGGCTGTTGCAAGCGCAAACACGCTGTAGAGGAGTCACGGGGTGGTTGTGAATCTGTGTGTGGAGGCAGCGGCAAGGTGGGAGTTTCAGCCGTGCGACAAGAGCCAGGAGCAGGAGCGGAGATTCCTGCGCCGTCGCCGCGAGAGCAGGAGAGCTGGGGTGAGAACGGCGTCAACCTGGGGACCCGCAGAGGTGGGCAGGGACGCACACCACAGTTTGGAAGACTTGTTTTGGATGGAGAAGCATGCTGAAAGGATGCTAGAAAGGTTAAAGGATAAAAAATAACAGATAATGGATGTCATATGTAATGGGTAATGTTTGCCTCCTTCCTAAAGTGTCCTGCGATCGATAGCTGGCAGGCCTGCGAGGACCGACACCCCGAGCTCTGCCACACCTGGAACATCTGGGGCCTTGTTTTTGCTGTACGAGCTCACCATTTGGCATAAACTACATGAAATATGCTGCAAAACTTTTGCCCTGCCTGGCTTTTTTGGCCCACAGTCATTCCTGTGGAAGGTTTTGCTCTTGCTACCTGCCATTTCTGCTTCTCTCTGTGTTGTAGAAGTTTCCCCTTCTGCCAAGTGCAGTTTGCTGTCCAGAACTATTAAGGTTCATTTCAGAACATGTGATTTAATAGCGGGATATAAAAATATGTGGTTTAAATTCACCCTGTTGTTTTCAAACAGCCGGAGGAAGGGGGGAGTGCGGGCAGGCAGAGAGTGTCACTGCTGCTCACTGACGAGGCTGCGCTCGGGTGTCGCTTCCAGCTCACCGTCGTTAGCGAAAGTGCAAATACGTGGAAACACCACACTGCGCGTGCCAGCAGGCGGCACGCTTCGCGTTCACTGCCTCTGAGCAGTTTACGTGCTGAGGTGTGGGGTTGTCTCGAGCTATAGTGATGGCGTCGGTGGCAGAGGCGATGCCGGAGGGGTCCCGTTTGGGATGGTGCAACGTGCTTTTGGCGCCAGCTCCTTGCTTGTGTCTCGCTTGTACCCACTCGGCTGGCCGGGCTGCAGCTTAGCACAGGGGAACAGGGGTTTGGTGGGCGTCTTTCTGCCTTCCCCATGCAGCACTGGGGAGGGGGCAAGGAGACCCCAAACCTGGCAGCTCATCTCTATGTATCCTTGTGACATCTCCCAGATCCCATCCAGAGAGCGGCTGGATGTTCAGCGGGATTCAGCTCGTCCCTGGCGACTCGCAGGCACCGGTGGGGAACGTGGGCACGGCCGGAATCGGCTCCCTCCGAGCAAGCCGGGTCGGGGGTTCCCTCCCATCTCTGTTGGGGGCAAAGCGCCAGCGCCAGCTGCGGGATGAGCTTCCCACGCCGCCAGGCTCCGTCTCGCAGTGTTGTAGTCGATTACGCCGTTAATCCCAGCAGTAATAACACCAAGTTGGTGTTTACCCCCATCACTCCTACAGGAAAGCTGTTCAGTGATCTGTCTGCTCTCGAGGCAAGAAATTTTCCTCCCATTTCCAGCCTTGATTCATTCATGTCCGGTTGATATCCGCCTGTTCTTGTGCCAGCGTTTTGCTTTAGCTTGAAGATCTCATCTCCTCTCCTGGCCTTTGCCTGGTGCATGCAGGGAAGCGGGGCCTCATCCGTCAGTGGGCATTTCAGCAGGACGAGCGAGCTGAGCCCCTCTGGCCGTACTGTCGAGACCCTGGTATGTCAATGGCAAGAAAACAACTGAGCAGCGAGAAGCGCGGTGGTGGCTGCGGCTGTGATTGACCAGAGCGAGCAAGGAGCTGCAGCTTCAAGACGTACCTGAGAGCCGTTTCTGTGCCTTGGCTTCCGAGGATGGAAATACCGTGACGGCCAGTGAGGGAGTTGTAGCAAATATTCAGTGGAAGTTGTATTAACCACGGGGTATTGGTGGTGCTCGTTGTTGCGGTGGCCTGGAAGAGGGTGTCGCTTCCGACCGTCCGTTGGGTACATGTGCCAAAGCACTCGGGCAGGGTAAACACGCGACTTGCTGCCAGAGGGCTGGGTTTTGCCATCCTTAATATTTTGTCCTCAAATAGTACCAGATGGCAGATGCTCGTGATTTGGATGAGGCTACTTTTGCATTACGCTTCTGCTGGGCCTGAAATGATCAATAAGAGCTATAAAAAAGATCGCCCTTGAAATCACATCAGTGTACTTTGCCGTTTGCTGTGTACAGTGTCTTTTCCTGTTGATACAAGAGATGAAGAGTACAGACATTGGGGAGATGTGAAGCGAGCAGAATTTTGCTAAAATGTAGCCAACCGGATTAATTGTTTTTGAGAGGGCCGAGTCTCCAAAGGATTTAATAATCTGAATACCATCTTAGGACATTTCATTGTCTTTTTGCTGGCAGGGAACACAGATACCAATTATGGAGATAAATCCAAAAACCAGGTCAAATAATTCTACTATGAATCAAGTGAAAAGGCTTGATGCATTTCTCAGTGCACAAGCTCTCCACACATCCACTGTTGGACTTTTGGGTGATGGAGATGGGCTGAGGGTAGTTTAAAACATTAGTGCAGAAAATACATATATTTTCTGTCTCAAAGGCTATCTGTCCTCCCAGTTCAGATTAGCCAGGTAAAATGGAAAAATCTGAGGTCTCTGTAACTTGTTAAAAACTGTTGTCATTTTATTCCTGTCTCCAGTCTGTTTGACAGCAGATCAGAGCGGCTGTTTGATTTGCAGCTGATGCCCCCGCGCAGCCTGTCGCAGCCGGACGGGGTTACAGCGGAGCAAAGCGGCTCGCTGTGAGCTCGCGGGCCTGTTGGAAAAGGCAGAAGTGCCTCCTGGGAGTCGTGCCAGGTGATCCTCTTCTTAAGGTCAGGATGAAATAAACCATGGCTCTGGCCAGCAGCCTCCTGGTTCTCCGGTGCCGTACAGATACGGGAACGCTTTCCTGCGTGCTGGAAGCAGAGGTCGTTTGCTGTACAGGACCCTTGAGACCCTTGCTGCTGCCTTGCATTTGCCAGCAGTGCGCTGTGTGCTTTGGGAAGGGTGTTAGGAGCGGGTTACACTTAATAGATACAGGAGATACTTTAAGGTGCATTGATAGAATATGCAATAAATGACTGTAATTCCCCTTTTATTACCAGTAATACCCTGGTGGGGAAAAGGCGAGGCTGGACTCTGTGTGCACACTCGCTGGGTGGAATTGCCCCCCCCAGGCTGGCTCTGGGGAGGGAGCGGGGCTTGTCCGCCGGCAGCAATGCTGTAAGGTGTCCTGGGACGCCAGCAGAAGGCACCGGGCTCAGCTGCAGCCCCGTGCCGGGGTCCCCATCACACGAGCCAGGCCACCGTGGGCAGCCTCCTCCCCGGGAGGCAACATCTGTGTCTTGCATGTTGGGAAGGACAGTCTGTAAAACGTTACGGTGCTTAGGTGCAGCTGTGAAAGCCGACCTGACGCTGAGCAGAGCAGAGCAGCCAGGATAAATACTGTCCCGTAACTTGAAAGTGAACACCTGCGCCGCAGAACAGCACCGTTGCGCAGAGCAGGTGATGCCAGAATCCGGGGAGTGTCTGCTGGGGAGCACCGTGCTGTCCCGTGCCACCTGCGTCGCCGGCCCATCCAGCACCTTTCCTACCGGGAAAAGGTGGTGGTTGTCCCTCCGACAAGACCCAGCCGGGTCCTTCAGCACAGCAGCAGCACAGCCCCTGTGCTGGAGCAGATTTGGTCCTGACGAGCTGTGGGCAGAGACACCTGCAAGGCGAGGAGCAGAGCTGTGCAAGTGCTTCACGGGGCAGGCAATAATACCTCGTTAATACCTCCTTAATACCTCCTTAATACCTCCGTAATACCTCGGCTTGGGCAGCAGTGGTAGGGAAGAAGAGCAGCTACTCCCTCGGTTGCTAGCTAGAATATTTTCAGGAGGAAAAAGCCCTGTGGAAGTGGCTTTGCTGCCTGTGCCGAGGGTGATCACGCTCGCACCCATCTGCATTTGCAAGGTCTGGAAGTGAAAACAGGGAGGGTGTTTGCTGTGTTTGACGATGCCTTGCATTTTCCAGAGATTAGTGGCAGTGAACCATAGTAGGATAATAAAATAGCCCAGGATGTGCATTTGGAAAAATCACAACTGATTTCTAGAATTCAGGATTTCTTCTTTGGGGTACTTAAACAACCACATGATATTAGCTTGTTACAGGATAACGTCAAGCTACTTATCTGTAGTAAACATGAAAAGGATGAGATTTTTTTGGAACCCTCCGTGCTAAAAGAAAATCCAAACTCATTTTTACCTCCCTGTTATACTTTCCCGACCATGTCCCGGTGGCTGCTTGGCACGGCGCGAGGCTGCAGCCGGTGCGGCACAGTGCTGGGTGCCGTCCCTGGGCCCCTGCAGCGGCTCCACAGCCCGGCGGCTTCGCCGGTGCCGGTGCGTGAGTGGCAACGGGGAGAAGCGACGGCTCAAGGACCCGATGTGCAAGACACTGAGAGTCTTTGACAGTGATCGCCACAGATGCTGAACAAGCAGGTAGCACAATGGCTTCTTCGTAGTGAATAAGGGTTTAAAAATCTAAATGAGCCCTTTGTAACGTCCCTTAAAACCCAGCAGTGCTGGTGCCGAGCTGGCAGCTGAACGGATGTTTGCTGCTGTGCCAGCCATGAGCCTTGCACGGGGTGCGTTACGCTGGAGAGCTGTGAGGGCTCTGGCTGCGTGTATCAATTATCTCTGTGCTGTGCTGAAGATGGACCTGGGTTGCAAAGGGAGCCCCAGCTCTCACGTTTGCCTCGGGCTCTGGGTGTGAGAAGCAGGCAAGCTGCGATTCAGGCAAGCTGATTCCTGGCCCCATCCTCCGTGACGGCGGACAGGCTGCGGGCCAAGGCAGAGGGCTCTGGTTCCTCTGCCTCCGTTGAACCCCTTGAACGAGAGAGCTGCTAGGAAGAGCAAACTTCCATATTCACAGATAACAAAGTCACGTAAACGTGTGTTTTTGCTCTGTGATAACACACAGAGTCTCAATAACATGTTTAGCAGCAGCTGACAGTTTCCATTACAAACACTGAAGAAAGTGCTGCTGGGTTTTCTGTGCCAGGCAGCGGTGATGGACGGTGCTGCAAGGACCGTGGTGGCCGTGTTTCAGGAGGCGTGGATGTTAGGCGCTGGAGATAAAAATGTTAGGAGCTGCATGAGGGCCAAACCTGGCAGAGGGGTTTGAACACTTTTGAGAGGTCCCCGAGAGCAAGGTTTTCCCCTTGGTGGGTGAAGGTACGGAGGGGAAAAAAAAGCCCTGGTGCTGAGAGCGGTCAGCCCCGTGGAGCCTTGTGCTGGTGCTAGGCATCCGCGTTGGCCGTCGGTGTGCTCAGCGCCGGCGTGCCTGCCGTGTGTCCGATCCTGCTGCGTTCAGTGCTGATGGTTCCAAGCACAGGCCTTTCCGTGGAAAAGATTGTTTAGAAAAAGCAGCAAGCTGTTCTGGTAATGGGAAACAGGTGCACAAAATCAAACAGCAGTGAGAAGCCTCTGACTATGTAAGATACAGCATTTTTCATTGCTGATGGTGTTAAAAACCCAGCGGAACGTCTTGGTGAGAAACGGGGCTCTGATGATTGCGGGAGGATCTCTGTAACTAGCTGAGTCTGCCCGAACTTCCTGAAATACTGGGTTTCAGGGACAGGTTTGGCACCATAGTAAAGGTGGTACCGTAGTTAGAAGGTCAGGAGCCGTGCCCTCAGGAATGAGCCTGGGAGGGCGAAGCGGATGGTAAGCCCTCGCGTGGAGTCAGAGCTGTCATCCTCAGGAAAAGTGTAAATTCGTAACATAAACAAAAAATGCACAAGCCTGCTTGGTTTGAAAGACTTAAATGTGTCTGTGTTTTATGTTACCGAGCTAGAAACAAGCTGGGGCTGCGGAGCTCTCATGGTAACCATTTGACTTGCAATTACTATTCAAATGACGCTGAATTCCATCAAAATTGCGACACAGTCCTATTTTTTCATTTTTTTATGCCAAATCTTACCACATTGCAAGGCTGCTGGCGGGCAATGCTAATCCAGGGACAGCCCGTTCCCGATGCTGTCTCTTCCTTATTGCTGCTCCACCAGAAAGTTTGGTATCAAGACCCCCTTGCAGAGGTAGATCCAAGAGCTTGAAAGCCTGAATAGTTGGAGAAGTCGGAGGCAGCCTCTTCTGTTGGGACACCTCGGCAGTGTGGGAGTGGTGCTGTGCTGAGGGAAGGAGCAGGGCTGGTTTAGGATTGATTCAGGACTGGTTTGGTGGGAACGGGTCCTCGTGCACGCTGCGGGGAGCTGGCCCCATCGCTGGGTGGGGGCGAAGATGGCTGGAGGGCGATGGGGAGCCCCGCAGCCCAGATCCCTCTGCCTGCGGAGGCTTGGTTGGACTTTCCCTCTGTGATGGACAGCGGTAGTTTTTAATGTAGAGAAATTGTAGTCTTTACTGTAAAAACTACAGAATTTGGAGAGCAGGGGTTTGCTTTTATTTATTTTGTTTTGCAGAATGACGCATGAAACCCCCTTGCGTTTTACAGGCGAGCGTGATTTCTCCTGCCCTGCCATTGCGTGTTGCCTCTGTCCGTTACCGCGCTAAAACCGCATCTTTCCGCAGGTCCAAAGCGAGTGTCCCCTTGGCTGCTCCTCTGAGCGAGCTGCAGCTGACGCCTGCCACCTGCTGTCTCCTGCTTTGCTCTTCGCTTTGTGAAGATCCTGTTTTGGTTTGGCCTGGATAAATGCCAAGTGCCCACCAAAACCGCTCTGTCACTCCCCCCTCCTCAACTGGACAGGGGAGAGGAAAATATAATGAAAGGCTCGAGGGTGGAGACAAGGACAGGGAGAGATCACTCACCAATTACTGTCAGACTGAACTTGGGGAGAAAAGGGAATTTAATTTATCACCAATCAAATCAGAGTAGGATGATGAGAAAATAAATCCAGATCTTAAAACACCTTCCCCCCACCCCTCCCTTCTTCCTGGGCTCAGCTTCACTCCCGCTTCTCTCCCTCCTCCCCCCGAGCGGCGCAGAGGGACAGGGAATGGGGGTTACAGTCACACGTTGTCTCTGCTGCTCCTTGTCCCTCAGGGGGAGGACTCCTCACACTCCGCCCCTGCTCCAGCGTGAAGGTTCCTCTCACGGGAGACAGATCTCCACAAACTTCTCCAGCGTGAGTCCTTCCCGTGGGCTGCAGCTCTTCACAAACTGCCCCAGCGTGGGTCCTTCCCACGGGGTGCCGTCCCTCAGGAACGGGCTGCTCCAGCGTGGGTCCCCCATGGGGTCACAAGCCCTGCCAGCAAACCTGCTCTGGTGTGGGCTCCTCTCTCCACAGGTCCGCAGGTTCTGCCAGGAGCCTGCTCCAGCACGGGCTGCCCACGGGGTCACAGCTTCCTTCAGGCATCCCCCTGCTCAGGCGAGGTCCCTTCCACGGGCTGCAGGTGGATATCGGCTCCACCGTGGACCTCCATGGACTGCAGGGGAACAACCTGCCTCACCGTGGTCTTCATCACAAGTTGCAAGGGAAGGCTCTCTTCTCCAACATTTCGGGCACCTCCTCCCCCCCCTCCTTCTTCACTGACCTTGGTGTCTGCAGAGTTGTTTCTCTCACGTAGTCTCACTCTCTCTTCACTGTCGTTTCACCACTGAGGTTTTTTTTCTTCCCTTTCTTAAATATGTTAACACAGAGGCGTTACCACCATTGCTGGTTGGCTTGACCTTGCCCAGCAGCGGGTCCGTCTTAGAGCCAGCTAGCACTGGCTTTATCAGACATGGGGGAAGCTTCTTGCAGCTTCTCACAGAAGCCACCACTGTAGCCCGCACTACCACCTAAACCTTGCCACGCAAACCTGTAGCAGATCCTTTACTAAGATCCCCGTCAGCTTTGCTCTCATCCCCAGAAGAGCCTGGATGTCGAGTTTAGCTGTAGCCTGGCTCCAGGAGAAGCCCAGGGGACCGGCCGCCTTCCTTCGCAGCTCTGCAGTGCTGGAAGCGGAGGCTCGCTGGCCGCGGCGTTGCCCCTGCCATTGCACGCTTTGCTTTTGCCGTGCTGGCTGTGCGCCTGCCGGGCTGGGTTTTGGGTGGTGGGTCTGCTGGTGCCTTCGGCTGCCACTGGGATTTGTGGCTTCCTGTGTCCACCGGATTCCCCTCCTCATCTGCTGCTGGGCTTCTGCTGGCGGTCAGTAACCCTGAGAAGATGCTTGTCGCAGGGGTGCTGCTCGCCTGCACTCGTGAGTTGCACATTCGTGAATCCAACGGTAAAAACAGAAGGACCTCAGGAGATCTGGATTTGTCAGCCAAGTCTTTGATCTGCAGTTATTCTCTGGCATAGGGATTGCACCGCTGATTCGTGTCAGTGGTTAACTAATGCCGGTCCCATGCAGACACCGTCACCTTTCCTGCCGTGGAGCCAGTTTTTGGCTCTGTGCAAGTAGACTCAACTCATTGGAAGCCCTCGGTGGCCTCCAGACACACCGTCACCCCCCAAGATTGTCACAGCACTGGGAAATGTTGGTTGAATAAACCTGCTAACACGTGTTGGAGAGAGACAGGGAACGGTGTCAGCTCGGTGCGCTGGAGCTCCCATGACCTTAGGGCAAGGCATGATTTGTGGAGAGGAGATCTCCTACGGGCGACAGGTATTTGTGTAACTTACCTTGGAGGGTACCTTGGAGGGACCTTAGATACCGGTTTGTGGCCTGTGTGTTTAGGGAACGCAATTTTAAGTCTCAGCAGGGCCTGCTTAATGCAGGGGGGGTGAGGGAAAGAAGAGGCACATCATGGTTAAGGCCAGGTTGGATGGAGCTCTGAGCAATCTGGTCTGGTGGGAGATGTCCCTGCTGATGGCAGAGGGGTTGGAACCAGATGAGCTTTTAAGGTCCCTTCCAACCCAAACCATGCTATGATTCTATGATTCTGTGGTGGATGGCTGTGCTTTGGGCCCAAGATATTTCCTCCACCATCACTTGGTATGGACACGGGGTGAGGAGCGACTGTAGAACACAGATCAAGTGTTGGTTGATTTTTTTTACCTCTGGAGCTTGCTGAGGTCCCTTCAGTGCTTCTATGCCAACGTTGTTTCACAAACAGGGCATCTTGACTGCGAGTGCCATTGCTGGAAGATAAAATGCAAAGCAAATTTTAGCTTTTTTTCTCTAGCCTGTTGTCACGGTGCTTTGTACTTTGCCATCCGTAGTTTTAACTAGACAAATGCAGCTTTATTTTCCACTCAAGCGAAGACTGTGGCGTGCTGCAGTCTTTGGAGAGGACCCTTACAATCCGCATAGTGTTCTCAACACGATGCCACGCTGATGATTAAGTTTTTCCAGCAGAGCTCATGGGTTAACTTCTAATGAAAAAATCTAGTGGAAAATGCAGCTCTGAGAGGGCAACTTTACAACCTAATTGCAGTCCTTACCAATTTCCACAAATGTTTGTCTGGGAGATGTTTTTTGCATCAGGATGCGATTCCAGATGGGCTGTTGTACAAACTGAGAGCAACTGGTGTCCTTAATGTGCAGCAGAGATTTGAAAAACACAAGGCTAAGCTCTTGCTCTGCGTATCTCCAGCCGCGTTCTCCTGACGTTGGGTAGTCTGGGGGAAACAGTTTCCCACATTTGGCTTCTTGTAACTATTAAAAAGCCACAACAGCAAGAGACTTAGGCCTGGGCTTTGGCCATCCCGGTGAACACCTTGCCCACCCAGCCGTGCTGCTGGAAGTGCCTGTTCATGTGCACAAAATAGGGCACCCGTGGTCGATATAACTGCAAACTCCCGGTCAGCCTTCACTTTTTTGGGGGGAATTTTCTGTTAATTTACTGGCTGAGCACACGGTTGGCTGAGTGCTGGCTCAGGCCCGAGGAAGGGGAGCCAGATGAGGGGGCCGGCATGGCTGCAAGCTGAACTTGCGGAAAGAAGTAAAAACGCTTTTCCAGATGGATTAACTGCGTGATCTGTGCCGCAGCGTCCCAGGCCCGGGAGCCCGGGCAGCGTGCAGCCAGAGCTGGCTGCGTGCACGCAGCGAGGCTGGAAGAGCCGCGGCACGCTGAGCTGGGCATCGGCTGTGCCGGGCTGCTCGCTAACGCAGCCCAAATGTCTCCGTCTCAGCCCAGCGTGAGCGGCAAGCGCTGTAGAAATCTGGAAGACTTGCAGGGTTCAGGCAAACTGTTCCCTGGGGAGCTCTGCCTTTGCCAAGGTTTAACCTCCAGCTTTACTTGGGTCCACAGAGCACCTGGGTCTTTCTTACACCTGCTGCTACAACGCTGTTCACGTCCTCCAAAGGTATGGAAAACCTCCGAGTCTTAGGTGGGAATTTCTGCGGGAGTGACTCAGAGTAGGCCTAGGCCGGCAGAGGACTTTTATTTTTAATGTTAAAAAAGGGAAAGGGAAGGGGATTTGAGCATCTTCCACCTACTTGAAGGCATAGAAGCCACGCAAAACCAGATCTTTGATGCATAGTTCCCCTCTTACTCAACTTACTCCTTTGCTGCTGAGTAGTCTTCTTTCCAAAAGCTCCCCTCCTCAGCCTTGCCCCCGCCTCCCTCCCTTCACCTCTTACACACTTTTTAAACCTTGGGCGCTCACTTTTTCTTCCAAAGCGATCGCTGATGTCTATCAGCAAGCAGCAGGTACAGAATGAAACAGTCAGAAGCAGCTCTGCTCAGCTAAATGCTTGGAGTTAGTTCATTGCTGTATTTCTGTTTGTGTCAGTAAACTGAATGTTCTCGATTGAAGGTTTTGCAATAAAATGTTTTGAGTAATCAGAGTTAATTTTCTGAATAGGTGTGGGTTAATTATCAGCTGTCTGTTGTTTGTGGATGCCATAGTTACAGAGCTCAGTTTCTTCGCTTGGTTTCTGGCTACAAATAAACCGTACTCAAGCTGTCATTGGTAAAAGAGGAGATAATAAAGAGTAAAAGAAAATAATGTTAATTGAGCAATCACCAGTTTCAAGATGTACCTGTGCAGTTGGGTGGGTAAATGCTGCAGTGAGGCATGGTAGACGTAGGAATCTCCTTCGATGCGTGCTGTATTATACTAGTGCCCCACCTGTGGATTTTCAAAGAATCTAAAAATCTTTGCACTGGTGCTTGTTCATTTTTTAATTGCATTCATTAAATGCATGTTCCCATGCATTTTTTAATTCTCGAGGAACCGTATGTGGGACCAAAGAGCACGAGACCACAGTAGTTACCCTCGATCCGCAGCCATGAGGAGCAGAGTGCCTGCCCAGAGACCCAGTTTTTTGTTGCTCCACCCCAGTAAGTAGTTTCTGGAGACATCAGAAATAACCGGCTGAGCACCCACTCCCTCCCAAGCACACATACAACTGTAAATAAATATTTATGTTCTACATAGAACTGCTCAAGCAAAGTATGCAATCCCTCACACGCCATGTATTATTACTGATATTTGATAAGTTGTTCAGTGATTCATCGGCTGTTGTTCCTACAAGTGAGTTGGTGTACGAAGTGAAGAGCGGCAGGAGCAGCCCCGTCGGGGCGTGCAGCCCGTGCTTCGCTGTCACGGCTGCTCCCAGGGCAGCTCCGGCGTCCCCCTCCCGCATCGCTGGGCGCAGCTCGGTGTCACCACAGCTCGGTGCCTGTCCAGGAAAGGCATTCGGGTTTATTACACAGGAACCTGAAATGCTGCTGCGAAAGCTAAGATTGAGGTTGAAGTTGGTGCCCGGGTTTTGGATGATGGGAGAGTTTGTCCCCTGCTCTGCATCCTCCTGACAATACCCAGAGAACAACGAGAGGCTGTGCCATAAAATCTGGATTTTAATCAGATTTCCTGATCGGGGGTAGGCGGCCTTATGGCTTCGAGGTGTCAAGTCGCTGTCTGAACAGGGGAGAGGCTGCCTTTGTTCTGAGCCTGCTTGGTCTTTCGTTCTCTGTGGCCTCATGTCTAAATAATGCAAGTCGAGATCGGCAATGGCAGCTTGGCATCAGTGGTTTTCTCTGGGACTCTCTCTACCTGTGATTCCCTTCTGCAGTGTCTGGTATTTGTTTTCCACTTCTCATTTATCCCTCAGTCAACCTGTATTGAATCTCTGTGCTGTACTCACAGTGGAGAAGGAGAGTAAGCCAAAATGCATTTTGCAACTGGATGTAGACTCCCTTATTTTTTTCACAATTCTGTGTGTTACTTACTTTCAGACCTACCAGAGGTATTGTTTTTTTGCTCTGGGTACTTTATCTGCCTCCTCCTGCAGAAAAGGACACTGCGTGCTCTGCAGGGTGGAGGAGATGGGGTCTTCCCTGCCACTGTGCTCGAGGGGATCTTTTGACCTAATACGATGAGTGGGGGACAGGCAGCAGCAGGGAGGGATGAAGAAATGTCTGGCAGGGATCGCAGCTCAATGTTGTGGCCGCGGTCCAGGTGCGTGCCCAGCCGGGTAGTACGGTTAAGGGCAGTCACCAGGCACAATTTCGGAGAACACTGAGAACGGGGAGAGGCACATGCCCTGGCACGAGCGAGAACGCAGCTCCCGCTGCAAGTGAGATGAAGCTTCAGGCTTCCAAAGGCAAGAAAATAAATCCTGAAGGCAGCCGTACTTCACTTGGCTTAGCTGGAACATGGTCACACATATGGTATTTATATCAGATGCAAATGCCCAAGCAAAGGAGGCTGACCTCCTTGTCTTCAGGGTTTACGAGGGGTGGCGCTTGCTGAAGTGTCCAGGGTGACTTCAGCCACAAGTTGCAGCAGCCAAGTTATGAAACCGTAAAAAAGTGGGTGTATAGTGGAAACGGTGACAGAAAGTTTGGGGCTTTGTAACAATTTTTTAAACAGTCCTCCATTTTGCAGCCCAGCTGTTTGAATTTCACTGCACTAATACCTCGAATGGCTAAAACGTGAACTATGGCTGAAAAGAGACTGGGCCGTCGAGCTCGCACAGCTGCGAAGTCCTCTCCAATCTCGCAGGGTTTCAAACGTTTGCTTCCAGAGCGGATGGGGACAGCGCTTGGCTGGAGGATGGTGGCGTGTCGTAGCTTCTTTAGTCCCTGTGACGCTTGTGAGGTTTGGCAAATCGAACCCCCTGACTTGTGCAAACACTGCAGCTGTGTGGGGAGAGCCGCAGAGCTTGGGGATGGTCTTTGGCTGCTGCGTCCTCGTGCTGAGCGTGACAGGAGCTGTGCTGAGCTTAGAGAAACTCAGGCTGAAGGAAGACTGAGCAGATGCAGTCAGGAAAGGAGCCTCGGGAGTACATGTTTTATCGTAAGGCAGAGTCCTGCTTGCATACAACAGAAACATTGCAGGAAAAGGCTCCAGTAAATGCAGCCCTGCGTCTCCCGTCCTGAGCAAATGACACGGTGTGGGCAACACAAACGTGGCACATGCGCTGAAAAACGTCTTTTGGCAGATGCACGTGACACACAGCGTGTGTTTTGTTCACAGCTTCGATGTGGAAAATGGCCCGTCCCCGGGTCGCAGCCCGCTGGACCCGCAGGCCAGCTCCTCGTCAGGGCTGGTGTTGCACACGACGTTCCCGGGCCACAGCCAGCGCCGGGAGTCGTTCCTGTACCGGTCCGACAGCGACTATGACTTATCACCAAAGACGATGTCCAGGAACTCTTCTCTCCCAAGTGAACAGTAAGCATCAATTCCGCTTGCATCATATTTTACAGTAACTAAGAGCTTTATCTGGCCCCCTGTAATCCTCGCAGCTCTGTTAAGAGGCGCTGATGGGTGGTACTCACATTTCATAGCCTGAGTGCCCAAGACAGTCGCTGTTATGGTCTGCCAAGGCACGGCTTCCCGCTCCCCATCCTGTCCTTGAAATATTCCCCTTTTCTCCCTAATTTAGCAGAAGAGCTTTCAAATCCGTACCCTGAAATAACAGAGAATTTTTGCATTTTCCCCTTTCTTGGTACTAGTTCTTCACGTGGGAATTTGTGTTTGGGGTGCGAGGCTGCAGCTGCCTGCAGGGCAAAGCCCCGGCTGTGCTTGGGGCAGACCCGGTGCGAGCTGCCCGTGTCCCCACTGTCACTCCAGCGCTTGGCTTGCTCAGTGTTTTTCTGCACTCTGTTTTCTCCATTATACTCTCACCGTGCATTCTCAGTGCCTGCTTAACATCATCTCTGCTTTTGCCTGAAGTAGGTAACACTCCATTAGTCTGGACTATAGAAATAGGACTGTACTGATATTTACAGTATTACTCTTCTCCCTCCTGTTTTCTGTCATGGGTTGTTCGCTAGAACCAAGCGGAAAACACAGCAGAAAGCTGAGACAGATGGTTGAGCTTGAGAGGATCAATACAACGCAGAGCGTGGAGCTTAAATGAGTGTCCTGGATTTGCAGGCCTTTGTTTTAAAAGGCACAGTTTAAAGTTTTAAAGTGACCATTAAGCTATTAAAAAAAGTGCTCATAAAAGAACTGTTATGAAATCCCTACGAGTTTTGTCATGAAATGGAAATCTAAACATTGGCGAAATCTACAGGGAGAATTCTCCTGAAAGAGAACATCCCTCCCTGTTAGTGAACATTTAGTAAATATTTACCGCTCCAAATTATGCAGATACCATGTTTTGTGCAAACGGTGGATTTTAACAATTGCAAGGAGAGCCCCATCCAGATGTGCCCAGCACCCTCATTTACAGCTGTGCTGGGGCGAGGAAAGCCCCATCCAGCTGTGCCCAGCACCCTCATTTCCCCAGCTTCACAGCTGCCAGCAGCTAGAGGTGTGTGTTTACTGCAGGCTTCAAGGCTCCTGCGTCACTCGGGAGAGCCGACATCTCCACACTGACCTGGTTTTAGCATCAGTTTTGAGATGACTTTAATTGAAATGTAGGCTTGGCAGCACTGATACCTGAGTCAGGACAAGGGGTCGTGCTCTGTGCAGCACAGCCAGGGAGAACACCCTCTGAAGGGGTGGGTGCCTCTCAGAGGTGTCTGTGGCATGCTGCACCCATGCCTGCTCCCTCATGTCTGCAGCCATGCCTTCTCTCCTGCCCGCAGCCATGGCTTCTCTCCTGCCTGCAGCCATGCCTGCTCTCCTGCCTGCATCCATGCCTTCTCTCCTGCCCACAGCCATGCCTGCTCTCCTGCCTGCAGCCATGGCTTCTCTCCTGCCTGCAGCCATGGCTTGTCTCCTGCCCACAGCCATGCCTTCTCTCCTGCCNGCAGCCATGGCTTCTCTCCTGCCCACAGCCATGCCTTCTCTCCTGCCTGCAGCCATGGCTTCTCTCCTGCCCACAGCCATGCCAGTTCTCCTGCCTGCAGCCATGCCTTCTCTCCTGCCTGCAGCCATGGCTTCTCTCCTGCCCACAGCCATGCCTTCTCTCCTGTCTGCAGCCATGCCTTCTCTCCTGCCCGCAGCCATGCCTGCTCTCCTGCCCGCAGCCGTGCCCCGGCTCGGCGCGTCGGATGCCCGTGGCACACAGCCCTGGTGGGACGGGAGCCCACCAGCAGCCGCCCCGGGTTGCTTTGCTTTCTGGCCACGACCGGCTCTGTGCTGCACAGCGATGGCTCTGCTGTTGTCCGTGGCTCGGTTAGCTAAAGCGTACTGGAGTTTGCATACACACGCAAGTGCTGTGTATAATATCACAAAAAAACAATTCCGCTTACTGACCATGACGATGTGTTTTTCTCAGAACTTCTGCTCAAATCTTCCGTGATGAAAACGGCCGGACAGAAACCCAGCGACTGAGTGACATGAAAGACTGTGGCAGAGATCAACAAAAGCCAGGAAATTCAAAGCTGACCTTTCCCCAGACCATTATGGGATTTTTTTTTTTTCCCCACCGCGAGCGTGCAGCCTTAACTTTTGAATTTCCTGGCTTTTATTGCCTGGCGTTCCCGCCGTGAGCAGTCGCTCCGGCCGGGTTGGTTTGGAGACCCGCTGCCAGAGCTTTCCATCAGGAACACGGGTTTACGTAGTGTTAAATAAACGCTGTGTGGGTTAATGTTGGGTTTGGTTTGATTTTTTGTGTCCTGGGAAGCCTCCCTCTGTCAAATGCTCTTTTCTCTGGGGTGAGTGGCACCCTGTTTGAGGTAAATTTACACGTTTTCTCCATTTTTTTTTTCCCTAGGCATGGGGACGACCTGATTGTCACGCCTTTCGCCCAGGTGAGTTGGCAGCCAGTTGGCCTCTCAAATTAATTAAAAAAAAAGCAAAAAAAACGACAAAAAAAAACCAAAAGGGGAAACCTTAGGTGGAGAAGATAACCTCTCAGGTTTTGCCTCCCTCATAGGTCCTGGCGAGTCTGCGCAGCGTGAGGAACAACTTCACGCTCCTTACCAATTTACACGGCGCCTCCAACAAGTAAGCCAGTCGGTTTGCGTTCGCTTTCACGGCTCACACGCAGCAGGGGACGGCGAGGGGGGGGCCGAGGAGGGGACGGCGGCGGTCGGGGAACCGCCATGGC